>Ga0334883_1000075_pt1 | contig 174458 bp, 174 predicted proteins | sample GraSluR1_MG_6_FD_207230 | JGI IMG/M metagenome (GOLD analysis project Ga0334883, IMG submission 207230) | Sludge microbial communities from methane-producing bioreactor in Wageningen University, Netherlands - Granular Sludge_09_05-R1 | ecosystem: Engineered > Bioreactor > Anaerobic >...
GTACTGGGTGGAGGTGAACAGCGTCCGGTCGAGTCGGATCCGGCCGGTGTGGTGGTCCATCTCGTACTTGTTCTTGGTGCCCTTCGGGATCTCGATGGTGACATCGAAGTGAAGGCTCGGCTGGATCTTGGGGCGCGCGAACGTTGGCCTGTCCGTCGGAGTCATCTGAGCCTCTCTGTCATGATGGATACCCGATGTGTGAGCCGAGCCTATCGCGAGCTGCCGACCGATCAAGGCGGCGGCCATCCGGCACCGTACGGGCACGGGCTCTCGCGCAGCTGCTGGCCCCACTGCTCACGGCCGTGCTGCTGGCCGGCTGTACCTCCGCCACCGCAGGAGCGCCGGTGTCGACCGCCCCGGCACCGGCTCCGGTCGCCACCGGGGCCAGCCCGTCGGCGTCCTCTTCGCCCAGTGCCACGGCCACCGTGGCTGCCGCGGCGGTCCGCGCCAGGCTCGCGAAGGTGAGCCGGGCCGGGATCGGCACCAGCGGGGTCGTTGTGCTCACCGGGGCCGGCGAACTGGTCACCGGACGGAAGGCCGACCAGCCGCTCGCCCCGGCCTCCACCCTGAAGCTGCTCACCGGGATCGCCGCGCTCGACCTGCTCGGAGCCGACCACAGGTTCACCACGACAGTGGTCAGCCCGTCGAAGGGACGGGTGGTGCTGGTGGGCGGCGGCGACCCGCTGCTCACCGACAAGGCGTCCGGGTCCACGGCGAAGGCCGCCTCGCTCGAGGTGCTGGCGAAGCGCACCGCGGAGGCACTCGCCGCGTCCGGCGTGAAGAAGGTGCGGCTCGGCTACGACGCCACCCTGTTCAGCGGCCCCAGCTACAGCCCGGACTGGAACCCCACGTGGCGCACCTACCTCGCCCGGGTCAGCCCGCTGCTGTACGGCGAGGGACGGTTCAACCCCTGGCAGTCCGATCCGAGGCCGGCGCTCACCGCGGCGAAGGCGTTCGCGAAGCGGCTGCAGGCCGCCGGCATCCGGATCACTGCCGTTGCCGCGGAGAAGGCCCCGGCGTCCGCGTCCGAGGTGGCGAGAGTGGAGTCCGCACCGCTGTCGAAGATCCTCGCCCGCACGCTGCAGCTCAGCGACAACCTGGCCGCGGAGGTGATCGCCCGCCACGTCGCACTCGCCGCAGGAGAGCTGCCCAGCTTCACCGGGGCCGCCGCAGCGGTGAAGGCGTGGCTGGTCGGGCACGGCCTGTGGGACGACGGCATGCGCCTGGTGGACGGCAGCGGACTGTCGAAGAAGAGCCGGGTGACCCCGTCCGTCCTGGCGCGGGTGGTCGCGACCTCGCTGAACACCGGCGGACTGGACGCACTCGCCGCGGGGCTGCCGGTGGCCGGCAAGAACGGGACGCTGAAGCACCGGTTCAACGACGCCTCGGAGAAGCCTGGACGCGGCAACGTGCACGCCAAGACCGGCACGCTGGAGGGCGTCGGTGCGCTGGCCGGATACCTGACCACTGCCGACGGCCAGCTGCTGGTGTTCGCCGAGATCGCCAACGGCGTCCGCGGCCAGACCACCGGTCAGAACTGGCTGGACCGGACCGCGGCGGCCCTGGTCCGCTGCGGCTGCAGCTGAGCCTTTCCGGCGGCCGTAGGGTTGGGGCATGGAGCACCTGCCGGGGATCGACTGGGCTTTCGCTGCGAGGACCGCGCGCGGGCTGGTGCCCCCAGGCCCGGAGCTGGACGCCGCGGCGATCGCTGCGGTCGTCGCCGAGCTCAGGGATGCGGCCGCGCGCGCTACCGGGCACGTCGCCGAGGTCACCCTCCTGGACACGCCGGCGCCCGCGGACGTCCTGGTCATCGACCGGGCCACCTGGGTGGATGCCGTGTGCGAGTCGGCGCGCACGATGCTGGCCGACTTCTCCGACCCGGTGACCGATTCTCCCCTCGGTGTGGCGCAGGCCCGCAGCCTCGGCGCCCAGGCGGGGGGCGTCTTCGCCCTCGTCTCCACCCGGATCCTGGGTCAGTTCGACCCGTTCGTCGCTGCGCCCCGGCTGCTGCTGGTGGCGCCCAACGTGGTCGCTGTGGAACAGCAGATGCGGGTCCGTCCCGCCGATTTCCGGCTCTGGGTGTGCCTGCACGAGGAGACCCACCGGTTCCAGTTCGGACGGGCCCCCTGGCTGCGCTCCCACCTGCTCGGGCTGTTCGGTGAACTCCTCGCCGGCGACGAGCTGCGTTTCGGTTGGCCGGACGCCGGCCGGCCGGCCGGGATCCGCGACCTGATCATCAACCCGGCCCAGCGCGAGGCGTTCGACCAGGTCACCGCGGTGATGTCGCTGATGGAGGGGCACGCCGACGTGATGATGGACCGGGTCGGCTCCCGCGTGGTCCCCACCTACGCGTCGATCCGGACGGCCTTCGAGGCACGCCGCGACCAGCGCGGGTGGGGTGCCTGGGCGCGCCGCCTGATCGGCTTCGACCTCAAGCGCGAGCAGTACCGCGACGGCGCGGAGTTCTGCCGGCAGGTGATCGACGCCGCCGGCGTCGATACGCTGAACCGCGCCTTCGAGGCGCCCGGCCTGTTGCCGACGCTGACGGAGATCCACGACCCGCAGCTGTGGCTGCACCGCATCTGATGGCCCGAAGGGCCCTCGGGCCCGCCCTGTTCGAGGTCGCGCAGGCCGTCGAGGCCGTGCTGGACTCCCCGGCGCTGGTCGCCTGCTCGGGCGGCCCGGACTCCCTCGCGCTCGCGGCTGCCGCGTTCGTGGTGGGTGGACGCCGTGGCCTCGCGGTGCGCGCCGCGGTGGTCGACCACGGGCTGCAGGACGGCTCCGCGGCGCAGGCAGCGTTCGTCGCGGACCGGCTCGGGGGTCTCGGCCTGCCCGCCGAGGTGCTCACGGTGCGCGTCCGGGACGGCGGGGACGGGCTGGAGGCAGCGGCGAGGGACGCCCGCTACGCGGCGTTGGAGACGGCGGCGTCCGGGGCCGAGGTGGTGCTGCTCGGCCACACGCTCGATGACCAGGCCGAGACCGTACTGCTCGGGCTGGCCCGCGGCTCTGGCACCCGCTCGCTCGCGGGGATGCCGGCGCGCCGCGGGCGCTTCGTCCGTCCGCTGCTCGGGGTGCGCGCCGCGGTTACCCGGCAGGCCTGCGTCGAACTCGGGCTGCAGCCCTGGGCCGATCCGCACAACACGGCGAGCCGATTCGCCCGGGTGCGGGTGCGGGAGCGCGTCCTGCCGGTCCTCGAGGCGGAGCTCGGCCCGGGAATCGCCGAGGCGCTCGCCCGTTCTGCCACCCTGTTGCGGGCGGACGCGGACCTGCTCGACGGGCTGGCCGGCGCCGAACGCGCCAGCCACCCTTCGCCCGACCTCGACTGTGCCCGGCTCGCCGCCCTGCCCGCGGCCCTGCTCGGACGGGTGGTCCGCGACTGGCTGCGGGACGCGGGCGCCAGTGACCTCTCTGCGACCCATGTTGCCGCCGTGACGGCGCTGGTCACCGACTGGCGGGGCCAGCGCTGGGCCGAGGTGCCCGGCGTCCGCGTACACCGAAGTGAGGGACGCCTGGTCGCGTCGTCCGCGAACCCCGCGCCGGAACCTGCGGTTCGGACGGAGGGGTAAGGTCACGGCGTGGATTCCGCTGACATCACCGGTGACCTTTCGACCGTCCTGTTCACCAAGGCAGAGATCGAGGCACGGCTGGCCGAACTGGCCGCAGAGATCGACCACGACTACGCCGGCAAGAACCCGCTGCTGGTGGGCGTCCTGAACGGGGCGGTGATGGTGATGGCCGACCTTTCCCGCGCACTGCACATCGATTGCGCGATGGACTGGATGGCGATCTCCTCCTACGGCATGGGCACCCAGTCCTCCGGCGTCGTGCGGATCCTGAAGGACCTCTCCACCGACCTGGTCGGGCGGCACGTGCTGGTGGTGGAGGACATCATCGACACCGGCCTGACCCTGACCTACCTGATGCAGAACCTCGCCTCCCGCAACCCCGCGAGCCTGGAGATCATGGCCATGTTCCGCAAGCCGGACGCGATGAAGGCCGAGATCGACGTGAAGTACGTCGGCTTCGACCTGCCGAACCAGTTCGTGGTCGGCTACGGCCTCGACTTCGCCGGCCGCTACCGCAACCTCACCGACGTCGGCATCCTCGCCCCGCACGTCTACAGCTGAGCGGGGACGCTGGTTACGCCCAGAGCGGACCCGCACGCTCGCACCCGGTCAGGGGAGCGTGGAAAGTTGTGCCCTTCGGTATCGTCCTCTGGTAGCGCACCGCGATTGCTGACGAAGGCAGGCAATGAAACCTAAAGGGTTCTTCCGATCCCCCCTCCTCTGGATCGTGCTCGGCTTCCTGGCTATCGCACTGATCTTCGAGGCCGTGGGGAACGTCGGCGGCTACGTCGACAAGCCCACCTCCGAGGTGGTGGCGCTGATCAACAGCGACACCCCCCTCACCGAGGTGATCCTCACCGACGGCGAGCAGTCGATCAAGGTGACCACCAAGGACGGACGCAAGCTGCGGGCCTACTGGGTCGGCGACCAGGTGCAGTCGATCATCGACCGGCTGAACCAGCGCCAGGCGGCCGGCAGCCTGGACAGCTGGACGGGTGAGAACCCCCAGCCGTCGGTGTGGAGCACGTTCCTGTACAGCATCGTGCCGTTCCTGCTCCTCGGCGTCCTCTTCTTCATCATGTTCAACAACGTCCAGGGCGGCGGCAACCGCGTCCTGGGCTTCGGCAAGTCGAAGGCGAAGCTCGCCAGCAAGGACACCCCGAAGACCACGTTCACCGACGTGGCGGGTTGTGAGGAGGCCATCGAGGAGCTGCAGGAGATCCGCGAGTTCCTCTCCGAACCGGCGAAGTTCACCGCTGTGGGGGCGAAGATCCCCAAGGGTGTGCTGCTCTACGGCCCGCCCGGCACCGGCAAGACCCTGCTGGCCCGCGCGGTGGCCGGCGAGGCGGGCGTGCCGTTCTTCTCGATCTCGGGCTCCGACTTCGTCGAGATGTTCGTCGGCGTCGGCGCTTCCCGCGTCCGCGACCTGTTCGAGCAGGCCAAGGAGGCAGCGCCGGCGATCGTGTTCATCGACGAGATCGACGCCGTCGGACGCCACCGCGGCGCCGGGCTGGGCGGCGGCCACGACGAGCGCGAGCAGACCCTGAACCAGCTGCTCGTCGAGATGGACGGGTTCGACGTGCACGGTGGCGTGGTCCTGATCGCCGCCACCAACCGTCCCGACGTGCTCGACCCCGCGCTGTTGCGTCCGGGCCGCTTCGACCGGCAGATCCCGGTGGAGGCGCCGGACATGAAGGGCCGGCTGCAGATCCTGCGCGTCCACGGCCAGAACAAGCCGCTCGCCCCCGACGTCGACCTGTCCAGCGTCGCCAAGCGGACGCCGGGCTTCACCGGCGCCGACCTGGCCAACGTGCTGAACGAGGCCGCCCTGCTGACCGCCCGGCTGAACCTGCGGTTCATCGGCAAGCCGCAGCTCGACGAGGCGATCGACCGGGTGATCGGCGGTCCGCAGAAGCGCAGCCGGGTGATGAACGAGCGGGAGCTGCTGATCACGGCCTACCACGAGGGCGGCCACGCCCTGGTGGCCGCGGCGATGCCCGGCACCGACCCGGTGCAGAAGGTGACGATCCTGCCGCGCGGCCGGGCCCTGGGCTACACGATGGTGATGCCCGACGACGACAAGTACTCTCAGACCCGCGGCGAACTGCTCGATCAGCTGGCCTACATGCTCGGTGGCCGGGCGGCGGAGGAGCTGGTCTTCCACGACCCCACCACCGGCGCCGGCAACGACATCGAGAAGGCGACGAAGCTGGCCCGGGCGATGGTCACCGAGTACGGCATGACCGAGGCGCTCGGCGCGGTGAAGCTCGGCTCGGGCGACCAGGAGCCGTTCCTCGGCATGAACTATGGCGCCGGCTCGACCCGCGAGTACTCCGAAGAGGTCGCCGCGAAGGTGGACGCAGAGGTGTCCCGCCTGATCGCGAACGCCCACCAGGAGGCCTTCGACGTCCTGGAGACGAACCGGGCTGTGCTGGACGAACTGGTCCGCCAGCTGTTCGAGAAGGAGACCCTGGACAAGGAGCAGGTCGCCAAGATCTTCGAGGCGCTGAAGCGCTGGCCGAAGCGTCCGGCCTGGACCGGCTCGGAGTCGCGCAAGCCCAGTGACATCCCTCCGGTGGATCCGCCCGAGCGGGTCATCCCGCCCGATCCGGAGCCTGCGCTGACGCCGGCCGGGCCGTCCGCGTTCCCGCAACAGCCGCCCTACGGCCAGGGATTCCCCTACGGCCAGCCGCCCTACGGGCAGCCGCCGTTCGACCCCTCGCAGCAGCAGCCCTACGGGCAGTACCCGCCGCCCTTCGGCCAGTTCCCGCCGCAGCCGTACGGGCAGCCGTACCCGCCGGTCCAGGGTCAGCCGGACGGTGGAGCCCCGGCGTTCGCACGTCCGGTGCCGCAGGGGGAGGCTCCGCAGCACGAGGAGTCGGGCCAACCCGAATCGTCCGATCAGGAACGGCCGGAGGCCTGAGCGATGGCCGTCGACCTCGAGCGGGTGGCCGCCGCCGTCCGTGAGATTCTGATCGGTGTCGGGGAGGATCCCGACCGCGAGGGCCTGCAGGACACCCCGCTACGGGTCGCGAAGGCCTACGAGGAACTGTTCGCCGGGATGCAGGCCGATCCTGCCGAGATCCTGGCCACCACGTTCGACCTCGGTCACGACGAGATGGTGCTGGTGCGCGACATCGAGGTGTGGAGCACCTGCGAGCACCATCTGCTGCCGTTCACCGGAGTGGCCCACGTCGGCTACATCCCGGCGAAGGGCCGGATCACGGGGCTGAGCAAGCTCGCCCGCCTGGTGGACGCGTACGCCAAGCGTCCCCAGGTGCAGGAGCGGCTCACCTCCGAGGTGGCGGACGCCCTCGTCAGGCACCTGCAGCCGCAGGGCGTGATCGTGGTCGTCGAGTGCGAGCACCTGTGCATGACGATGCGCGGCGTCCGCAAGCCCGGCGCGAAGACGGTGACCAGTGCGGTCCGCGGCGTGATGGCGAATCCGGCCACCCGCGCCGAAGCGATGAGCCTGATCATCGGCTGAGGTTCCACCGCCGCGTCCCTCTACAGCCGGTCGAGGCGACCGGCGAGGTTCGTTAGGCTTCAGCGGTGACCCGATTGCCGCAGCCCGGACGCACCCTGGTGATGGGCATCCTCAACGTCACCCCCGACTCGTTCTCCGACGGCGGGGAATTCCTCGCCGTGGACGCAGCGGTGCGCCACGGGCTCGCCCTGCACGCCGAAGGCGCCGACCTCGTCGACGTCGGCGGCGAGTCGACCCGGCCCGGCGCCGTCCGCGCGGACGCGCAGACCGAACGGGCACGGGTGGTGCCGGTGATCGAGGGCCTGACCCGGGCGGGCGTCCCGACCTCGATCGACACGATGCGGGCAGAGGTCGCGGTTGCAGCTGTGGCGGCGGGGGCGGTGCTGGTCAACGACGTGTCCGGCGGCCTTGCCGATCCGGACATGCTCGCGGCTGTGGCGGACCTGGACGCGTCCTACGTGGCCATGCACTGGCGCGGCCACTCCGACCGGATGGCCGACCTCGCCGCCTACGCCGACGTCGTGGCGGAGGTCTGCGCGGAACTCTCCGACCGGCTGGACGCTGCGCTCGCTGCCGGCGTCGACCGGGAGCGGATCATTCTCGATCCCGGCCTTGGCTTCGCCAAGACCGCGGCCCACAACTGGGCGCTGCTGCACCGTCTGGACGCCCTCGCGTCGCTCGGTCGCCCGCTGCTGATCGGGGCGTCCCGCAAGCGTTTCTTCGGGGAGCTGCTCGCCGATGCGGACGCGCCCCGGCCGGTCCGCGAGCGCGAGGACGCAGGCGTCGCCCTCACCGCGCTGCTGGCCGCCGCAGGCGTGTGGGGTGTGCGGACGCACACCGCCCGTCCGCACCGGGACGCGATTGCCGTGGCCTCCCGCTGGGGGACGCCACCGCCGGCGCGCCCGCAGGATAGGGTCGGCGAAGAGGAGGTGGCCGATGGTGCAGGGTGATCCGAGCCTGCCGGGCGTGCCCGACCGGATCCGGGTGACCGGCATCGAGGTGACCGCGACCCATGGCGTCTACGCCGAGGAGAAGGTCACCCCGCAGCTGTTCGTGATCGACCTGGTGTGCAGCCTGCGGCCGCGGCCGGAGGTCGACGATCTGACCACGACCGTTGATTACGCGGACCTCGCCGTCCGGGTCGCCGACGCCGCCCGCTCCGGGTCGGTCGACCTGATCGAGACGCTCGCCGAACGGATCAGTGGCGTCTGTCTCGCCGACCCGCGGATCGCGGAGGTCGAGGTGACCGTGCACAAGCCCCAGGCCCCGGTGGGCGTTCCCGTCGCCGACGTGGCCGTGACCATCACCAGGAGGAACCTGACATGACCGGCGAATACTTCGACGTCGACACCCTCTCCGGGATGGCACCGCTGCGCGTTGCCGTCTTCTCCCTCGGCTCCAATCTCGGGGACCGGTTCGAGTACCTGCAGGGCGCGACCGGTGCGCTGCGCGCCACGCCGGGCCTCAAGATCACCGGCATCTCCTCGGTCTACGAGACCAGCCCGGTCGGAGACGTGGAGCAGCCCGACTTCCTGAACATCGTGGTCGTCACCGAGTCGACGCTCCCGTCCATGGTGATGCTGGAACGCGCCCTGGCCATCGAGGACGCCTTCAACCGCGTCCGCCTGGTCCCGCGGGGGCCGCGGACAGTCGACGTCGACCTGATCGCAGTCGGCGACCGGGTGCTGAACGGCGAGCAGCTCACCCTGCCCCATCCGCGCGCTCACGAGCGCGCGTTCGTGCTGCTGCCCTGGCATGAGGTCGAACCGGACGCCGAGCTGGTCGGCCACGGACGGATCGCCGACCTGCTGGCCGGGCTGGACGTCTCCGGCGTGCGCAGGCGTGACGACCTGCGGATCGAGTGATGACGCAGTCACCCCGCCCGCCGGGCGCAGTGCAGCCCACCAGCTGGCAGTCGATCGGCGTCGCGTTCGTGGTGGGTGCCGGTCTGGGCTGGTCGGTGTTCTCTGCCATCGACCGCTTCACCGGTAGCGTGCCGCAGCTGCCGATGGCCGGGACAGTCGTGATCGCAGTGCTGGCCGGTGTCGTCGGAGTGCAGGCCTGGCTCGCCCATCGCACGATCCAGGTACGGCGGCTCCCGGTGTCGGCCGGACGCGGGGTGGCGCTGCTAGCGCTCGGAAAGGCCTGCCTGCTCGGTGGCACGGCGCTGGCCGGCGGGTACGCCGCCGTCGCAGCCTTCCTGGCCCGCCGGCTCGAACTGAACCTGCCGGGCGACCTGCTGATCGGTCCCGTCGTCGCCGTGCTCGCCAGCGCGGCGCTGGCCGTCGCGGGAGCATTCCTCGAACGGGCGTGCCGGATTCCCGGTCCCCCGAACGAGGACGCCACGCCGCCCGTCATTCCGGGAAGTACGGACCCGGCTGACTAGACTCCGCCTCGTGAATACCGCCGTCACGCCGAGAAAAGCGAATCCTTCCCCGCTGCGCCGTTACGCGTGGCTCTCGTTGCTCGGGTCGGCTGTCGTCGCTGTTGCCATCGCTTTTGGTGGGGTCTGGATGACCCGTGCCGCAGTGCTGGTCGCAGTTGTCGGCGGCGTCGTTGCCTGCGTCTTCGCCTGGCGCGAAGTCCGGGTGACTCGAACCACGATGATGGCTCAGCAGTCCGCCGATTCCCGGCGGATGGGGGAAAAACTGCATGCCGAGCGTCTTCAGCACGTCCGGCTCCTTCAGGTGCTGCAGAGCCGCAATGGCGAACTGCGCAGCAAGCTGAACCAGTCCCGGGCCGAGGCAGCCCGGCTCGCCATCCATTCCGCCCAGCTGCGGGGCGACAAGGCGGCTCTCGAGCTGCAGCTCGCCGAGCAGCAGGCCGCCGTCGAAGCAGAGGTGCTGGCCTTGCCACGCCGGGTTTCCGGACACGGCGACGCCACTGACATGTGGGACGGTGACGCGGCACCGACCGTCGTCGAACTGCAGGCCCTGGCCAATCCTCCGGCATACCGCCCGGAGCAGCGCCAGCACGCCTGAGGCGGCTACCCGCTCGCGTTGATTCGACCGGTTCTGCCGGGTGCAGTATTGCCTATGCACACCCGGCAGAACCGGTCGATTCGCTGAGCGGCAAATGCCGCGCCGGTCATGCGCCGCGTTACTGCCCACCCGGATGTGGCGGGTCGCCCGGAGGTTGTTCGGTATTGGCCCCTCGATAAACCATCGCAATGCTGCGTGTGGTTTGCCTAATCCGGCCCGGGGTATATGCTGGCGTGACATTGGGCAACCAATGCCGGTCGCGCTGCGACGACTTCATTAGAAAGGACCCACATGGCCAAACGAGTGCAGGTCATCCACACCGACGACATCGATGGCAGTGAAGCTGCTGAGACCGTCGCCTTCTCGCTCGAGGGTGTGAACTACACGATCGATCTCTCCACCGAGAACATCAAGAAGCTTCGGGACGCGCTGGCGCCCTACATCGCCAAAGCCGAGCGCGACCGGTCCTCTCGCCGGTCCGGTTCGGCCCGCCGCAAGTCCTCCGGTACCGCCGCCACCGACATTCGCGCCTGGGCCGCTGCCCAGGGCATGCAGGTCTCTGCGCGTGGCCGGGTATCCGCCGAGGTTCGCGAGGCGTACGAGCGCGCACACAGCTGACCGGCAGGGAAGCGTCGCAGCAACCCGCCCTTTCGCCCCCGGCCCATGTGGGACCGGGGGCGGACTGTGTCCCGACCCGGCTGGGCCGTCCGGATTGAGCCGGGGGCGAACAGGGGGAAGCAATGCCCGTCGGCCCGCGTTGACTAAGCTGAAGACGCGAGCAGGAGGGGATCGACACGATCCGCCTCGCGCCGCAGCCGCTGGATGAAGGAGTTCCCCGCATGTTCGATCGGTTCACCGACCGCGCCAGGCGAGTGATCGTGCTCGCCCAGGACGAGGCGCGCATGCTCAATCACAACTACATCGGCACCGAGCACCTGCTGCTCGGCCTGATCCACGAGGGTGAGGGCGTGGCGGCCAAGGCGCTGGAGTCGCTGGGGATCTCGCTCGAGGCCGTGCGCGAGCAGGTGGAGGAGATCATCGGCCAGGGCCAGCAGGCACCGGCCGGGCACATCCCGTTCACGCCGCGCGCGAAGAAGGTGCTCGAGTACTCGATGCGCGAGGCACTGCAGATCAACCATCCCTACATCGGCACCGAGCACATCCTGCTCGGCCTGATCCGGGAGGGCGAGGGCGTCGCCGCGCAGGTGCTGATCAAGCTCGGCGCCGATCTCAACCGGGTCCGCAACCAGGTGCTGCAGCTGCTCAGCGGCTACCAGGGCAAGGAGGCGGCGACCGCGGGGGCGCCCGAGACCGGGCAGTCCCCGGCGGCGGCTACGATCCTCGACCAGTTCGGGCGCAACCTGACCCAGGCAGCCAGGGAGAACAGCCTCGACCCGGTGATCGGGCGCGAGAAGGAGATCGAGCGCGTGATGACCGTGCTCTCCCGGCGCACCAAGAACAACCCGGTGCTGATCGGCGAGCCCGGCGTCGGCAAGACCGCTGTGGTGGAGGGCCTGAGCCAGGCCATCGTCCGTGGCGATGTCCCCGAAACCCTGCGCGACAAGCAGATCTACACGCTTGACCTGGGCGCGCTTGTGGCCGGCTCGCGGTACCGCGGCGACTTCGAGGAGCGCCTGAAGAAGGTGCTCAAGGAAATCAAGACCCGCGGTGACGTGGTGCTGTTCATCGACGAGATCCACACCCTGGTCGGTGCGGGCGCTGCCGAGGGCGCGATCGACGCGGCGTCCATCCTGAAGCCGATGCTGGCCCGTGGTGAACTGCAGACCATCGGTGCGACCACCCTCGACGAGTACCGCAAGTACATCGAGAAGGACGCCGCACTGGAGCGCCGATTCCAGCCGATCCAGGTGGCCGAGCCCTCGATCGCGCTGACGATCGACATCCTGCGTGGCCTGCGCGACCGCTACGAGGCGCACCACCGGATCACCATCACCGACGGTGCGCTGACCGCGGCCGCCCAGATGGCCGACCGGTACATCTCAGACCGCTTCCTTCCGGACAAGGCGATTGACCTGATCGACGAGGCGGGCGCCCGGCTGCGGATCCGCCGGATGACGGCCCCGCCCGACCTGCGCGAGTTCGACGAGCGGATCGCCGCGGTCCGCCTGCAGAAGGAAGCGGCGATCGACGCCCAGGACTTCGAGCTGGCTGCACGGCTGCGTGATGACGAGCGCAAGCTCACCGTCGCGCGGGCCGAGAAGGAGGAGGCCTGGAAGGTCGGCGACTCCGACGTACCCGCCGAGGTGGACGAAGAGGCGATCGCCGAGGTGCTGTCGAGTTCTACCGGCATTCCGGTCTTCAAGCTGACCGAGGAGGAATCCTCGAGGCTGATGAAGATGGAGGAGGAGATCGGCCGGCGCTACATCGGCCAGCACGATGCGGTGAAGGCGCTGTCGCGCTCGATCCGTCGCACCCGCGCAGGCCTGAAGGACCCGAAGCGGCCCAGCGGCTCGTTCATCTTCGCCGGCCCGTCCGGCGTGGGGAAGACCGAGCTGACCAAGGCGCTCACCGAGTTCCTCTTCGGCGACGAGAACGCGCTGATCACCCTCGACATGAGCGAATACTCCGAGAAGCACACCGCATCGCGGATGTTCGGTTCACCGCCGGGGTATGTCGGCTACGAAGAGGGCGGGCAGCTCACCGAGAAGGTGCGCCGCAAGCCGTTCAGCGTGGTGTTGTTCGACGAGATCGAGAAGGCGCATCCGGACATCTTCAACTCGCTGTTGCAGATTCTTGATGAGGGCCGGCTCACCGATGCCCAGGGTCGCGTGGTCGACTTCAAGAACACCGTGATCGTGATGACCACCAACCTTGGCACCCGCGACATTTCGAAGTCGGTCAACCTCGGGTTCAGCCAGAGCACGGATGAGGTCGGCAGCTACGAAAAGATGAAGGCGAAGGTGTCGGACGAGCTGAAGCAGCACTTCCGTCCGGAATTCCTGAACCGCGTCGACGAGATCGTCGTCTTCCACCAGCTGACCAATTCCGACATCGAGCACATCGTCGACCTGATGGTGTCCGAGATCGAGGTGCGGTTGCGGGATCGTGACATGGGGATCGAACTCACCCCCGCGGCCAAGGCACTGATCGCCAAGCGCGGCTTCGACCCGGTGCTGGGCGCCCGTCCGCTGCGTCGGGCAATCCAGCGCGACATCGAGGACATGCTCGCCGAGAAGATCCTCTTCGGCGAGGTGTACCCGGGCGAGATCGTGGTGGTGGATGTCGCCCCGGAGGGCTCGGAGACGGCCTTCACCTTCACCGGCGTCCCGAAGGCTCCGCTTCCGGAGACCACGGCCGAGCTCGGCCAGAAGTCATGAACGACGAAACGGGGCCCCACCGACACGGTGGGGCCCCGTTTCGTTCTGGTCAGCCAGACGTCGCGGCCAGCATGAGGATGCCGAGCGTGACGACCAGAACGATCAGGCCCAGCAGGACGCTGCCGATGATGCCCAGCACCATGCCGGCGGTGATCATGCCGCTGGGTTGCCAGCGGTAGGGCTCGGCCACGGTCTCCCGGCGGGCCTTCGCTGCGAGGTACCAGGCGATCGGGGCGAGTGGCAGGAAAGCGACCAGACTGAGCACGCCCAGCACCAGGGACGCCGTCGCCTGTGGATGCACCTGGTTGCCGGGTGGCGCGCTGTAGCCGTAGTCGTGGGCCACGGGGTCGACGATCGCGGGCACGTGCTGGCCCGAGTACGCGCTCGGGGCGTAGAGGGAGTAGGCCGGGTTGCCGATCTGGTCGGCGGGGCCCTCGGGTTCCGCGTAGCCGGCATACGGCGGCTGCTGGTAGTCCGGACCCGGATTGGCCGAGGGTCCGTTGGGGTCGGTCATGATCAACTCCGCGCTCGCTCGTGCTGGAGACCAACGGTACCCGCTCGCCCTGACCACGGGCAGGCCGGGGCCCGACCGGCGTGGTGCGTCCGGACCGGTGCCCGGTCCGCCTAGCCTGAACGCATGGGTTCGCTGTTCCATCCGATCGGCTCCCAGCCGGCCTGGGTCTACTGGGCGCGACGCGGTGCGCTGGTGCTGGCCGTCTTGGCGGTGATCGCAGCCCTCATCTTCGTCTTCCGGCCGCAGCCGGAGGCGCCGGTGGCCGGGATCCCCGTCGTGTCGTCGGTGACTCCGGAGGTGACACCGTCGACGACGCCGAGCGTGACCGGAACCCCGAGTCCTTCACCGACGCCGACCGGGCCGCTGGCCTGTGATGCGACCAACACCAGGCTCGCGCTGGCGGGCTACCAGAAGGTCAAGCAGGACGGGAAGCAGCTGTTCACGTTGAGCCTGACCAACACCGGCAGCGAGACGTGTCTGCTCACCTTCTCACCGTCGGTGTTCACCCTGACCGTGACCAGCGGGACGGACCGGATCTGGAGCACCGACGACTGCGCGAAGTGGGTGCCTACCCAGAAAGGGAAGCTCAAGGCGGGCAAGGCTTTCGAGTTCACCGTGAACTGGTCCGTGGCCCGGTCGTCGGCCGGCTGCAAGCTGTCGAAGGCAACCCTGGGCACCGGCACCTACGTGGCCGCCGCGGCGTTCGACACGAACGCCAAGGCTCGCCAGGTCTTCCAGGTCGTCAAGGCCTGACCCGGCCCTTCACCCCGCGCTCGCCAGGGACGGTCGCGAGCTTCGGCGCACCGGCAGCTCAAGGACGGCTAGCGCGGCGCTCAGGCTGCCCACCTCGACCACCTTCAGGCCGGGCTGGTCACGACAGGAACTGCCCGCCGGCACCAGCGCGACCGTGAACCCGAGCCGGACCGCCTCGGCGAGGCGCCGGTCGAGCCCTGGCACCCGGCGCAACTCGCCGGACAACCCCACTTCGCCGAGGGCCACCACCGGGCTGTCGAACGCAACCTCGCCCGCCGCAGAGGCGATCGCGATCGCCGTGGCGAGGTCGCACGCCGGCTCGGACACCCGCGCGCCTCCCACGGTGGACACGTACACCTCGCGCGTGTGCAGGCGGACGCCGGCTCGACGCTGCAGCACCGCCAGGAGCATGGCCACCCGGTTGGCTTCGATTCCGTGGGTGACCCGTCGCGGCACGGGCGCCCCGCTCGGTGCGACCAACGCCTGCACCTCGGTGAGCAGCGGACGGCGTCCGGCCAGCGAAATGGTCAGGCAGGTACCCGGCGTGGGTTCCGAGTGCCGGGACGTGAACAGCCCACTCGGGTCGGTCACCTCGCGGATGCCCGACTCCACCATCTCGAAGCAGCCGACCTCATCGGCGGGCCCGAAACGGTTCTTGGTGGCACGCAGCATGCGGAAACCACCGTGGCGGTCGCCCTCGAAGGAGAGCACCACGTCGACCAGGTGTTCCAGGGTGCGGGGGCCTGCGACCGTGCCCTCCTTGGTGACGTGGCCGACCAGCATCACCGGCATGGCCCGCTGCTTGGCCACCCGGACCAGCGCCGCCGTGACCTCCTTCACCTGCGCGACGCCGCCCGTCACCGCGTCCGTGCCCGGCACCTGCACGGTCTGCACCGAGTCGAGCACGAGCAGTTCGGGATCGAGCTGCTCGATGTGGCCGAGCACCGTGCCGAGGTCGTCCTCGGCAGCCAGGTAGAGGCCCTCGACCACGGCGGAGGTGCGCTCGGCGCGCAGCCGCACCTGGGCGGCCGACTCCTCGGCGGTGACGTAGAGCGTGCGGCGACCCGTTCGCGCCCAGCGGTTGGCCACTTCGAGCAGCAGGGTGGACTTGCCCACCCCCGGCTCCCCGGCCAGCAGCACCACAGCGCCCGGAGTGATGCCGGAGCCGAGCACCCGGTCGAGTTCGCCGATGCGGGTGGGGATGGCGCGGGCGGCGTCGAGCGGGACGCGGCTGATCGGAAGAGCGGGCTCGATCGGTGCCGCCGAGCTCACCCTGCGCGCCGGCGTCGCGCCCTGGGCGACGCTGCCCCAGGCCTGGCACTCCCCGCACCGGCCGACCCAGCGCGCGGTCGTCCAGCCACACTCGGAGCAGCGGTACGGATTCGTGGATGCCCTGGCCATGGCAGCAACGTAGAGGCCGCCTCTGACAGCTCCGGGTCCGGGGCCGACCGCAGCTGCCGAGGCAGCGCGCGCAGAACGGCGAGGGCGAACCGTGCGGACGACTAGATCTTGATCTTGCCGTTCGGGGTGATGAACGTGGCCGAGAGGATGCCGGGCTGGCCGTACTCGGAGCTGAACTTGATCCGGACGCCGTCGAGCTCGTCGCCGATCTCGATACCGAGCCAGTCCTCGACGCGGGAGCGGGTGCCGGAGATCTCGATCCGGTCGAGCCGGATGTCGCCCTCCAGCGCACTGGGGAGCACGGACGGCTCCGACTCCCACTTGATGAAGTACGGCAGCTGCGGGTCGGCGATCAGGCCCTTGACCCCGATCTGCTGCCACTCGAGCAGCCGTCCGTCCGGGAAGTGCCGGGAACCCTGCGCGGCCTCGCGCTCGAGGCGCGCCTCATAGGGGTGCAGGTCATCGACGGACACGACCCAGCCGAGCCAGCCGCCACCCATCTCCGAACGGGCGCGCACGGCCTGGCCGAACGGCGCCTTCTCCGCGGCCGGGTGCTCCAGCACCTCGACCACCTCGAGGTAGCGGCCATCGGTCAGCGGCAGGATGTGGTTGCGGGTGCCGAACCGAGGGTGGAAGCCGCCGTCGCGGAATCGCTCGCCGAGCAGGGCGCCGAGCCGGTCCGACTCCGCCTTGAGCCCGGCCGATCCCACCGCGAAGGTCAGATGATCGACATGCATGCGTCCCATTGTGGCGATCTGGTGTTACAGACGCGAATCGAGGGTTCTGCGACCCTCCCGGCAGGGGCGCCGCGAGCGGGGGCGCCTACCATGGTGGGGTGCACCCAGCAACAGGCGACGCTCCCCGGGTGGTGCTCTCGACCTCGTCGGTCTATCCCGAGTCCACCGCCGCCGGCTTCAGCCTGGCGCGCGAGCTGGGGTACGACGGCATCGAGGTGATGGTCGGCGTCGACCCGGCCTCCGCCGATGTGGACGCCGTGGAACGGCTCAGCGAGTACCACGAGGTGCCGGTGTGCGCCGTGCACGCACCCACGCTGCTGGTCACCCAGCGGGTCTGGGGCCCGGACCCGTGGGAGAAGCTCGACCGGGCAGCGATGGCCGCCCACCAGCTCGGCGCCGACGTGGTGGTGGTGCACCCCCCGTTCCGGTGGCAGCGCAGCTACGCGTCCGGATTCACCGACGGCCTGCGGCGACTGGAGGAGACCACGGGTCTCACTTTCGCGGTGGAGAACATGTACCCATGGCGCGGCCCGGGTGGCGGTGAGGTGCGGGCCTACTCGCCCAGCTGGGACTGCGCCGCCCTCGACGTCGCCCACCTCACCCTGGACCTGTCCCACGCCGCCACCGCGCGGCAGTCGTCGGTCCAGCTGGTGCGCGACTGGGGGGAGCGGCTGGCCCACGTCCATCTCACCGACGGCACCAACGGGGCCACCGACGAGCACCTGCTGCCCGGACAGGGTGACCAGGACGCGGCGGGCGTGCTCGCTGAGCTGGTCGCGATGCGCTACGGGGGCCACGTGTCGCTGGAGGTGAAGACCCGCGGGATGTCGCGCGCCGAGCGGGAGGAGGCGCTGGCCGCGAGCTTGGCGTTCACCCGGCAGCACCTCGCCGAACCGGCGCAGAGCCCCACCCGATGACCGAACCCGCGCCACTGGAGCAGGACGGCCCGCCCGCAGCCCTCCTTGCGACCCTGCCCGAACCCACAAGGGTGCGTCCCGGCATAGAGCTGTGGCTGGTGCTCGGGGTTTCCTTGGGCCAGTCGGCGGTGTACTCCGTGCTCTCGATCGTTGAGAAGCTCACCCGGAACGTGCCGCTGAACCAGCAGACCACGTCCATGAACAACTCGGTGGTGCCGGACCGGCCCTGGCTCGACCTCGCCTACCAGGCGGCCGGGATCGTGTTCCCCCTTGTGCCCGCGCTGCTCGCGCTGTACCTGCTGCAGCGCACCGGCGAACGCAGGGGGATCGGGTTCGACCTGCGCCGCCCCGGCTTCGACATCGGCGGGGGATTCGCGCTGGCGGCGGCGATCGGCATTCCCGGCCTGGGCCTGTACCTGGTCGCGCGCGCGCTCGGCTTCAACACCAACGTGTCGCCGGCGAACCTCGCCGAGAACTGGTGGACGGTGCCGGTGCTGGTCGGGCTGGCGGCGATGAACGCCATCCTCGAGGAGGTCGTGATGATCGGCTTCTGGTTCACCAGGGGACGCGGGCTGAGCTGGCCCGTCTGGGTGGTGCTGGTCTCGTCGGCGGTCGTGCGCGGCAGCTACCACCTCTACCAGGGCTTCGGCGGCTTCGTCGGGAACCTGGTGATGGGGCTGGTGTTCGGGCTGGTCTACCTGAGGGTGAAGCGGGTGGGCCCGCTCGTGGTGGCGCACTTCCTGCTCGACTTCGTGGCGTTCGTCGGCTACGCGCTGGCGGCCCCGTACCTGCCCTGGCTGCGGGGGAGCTGAGCGCCACTCCGACTGCCTCCGTACGAAGCCGGCCCCCGGACACGGGCGCGGTCGGGCTCGTGTGGACGGACGGTTTAGGCTTGCGCCCATGCGTGTTGGTGTGTTTGGGGCGACCGGTCAGGTCGGCGGCGTGATGCGGACGCTGCTCGCCGAGCGGAACTTCCCCGTCGATGAGATCCGGTTCTTCTCCTCCGCCCGCTCGGCCGGCCAGGCTCTGGCCTGGGGCGACGGCGAAGTGATCGTGGAGGACACCGCTACCGCCGACTTCACCGGGCTCGACCTGGCGCTGTTCTCGGCAGGAGCGACCATGTCGCGCGAGTATGCGCCCAGGGTGGCGGCGGCCGGCGCGATCGTGGTCGACAACTCCTCGGCGTGGCGCAAGGACCCGGACGTCCCGCTGGTGGTCTCCGAGGTGAACCCTGAGGACGCGATGACGCCCCCGAAGGGCATCATCGCCAACCCGAACTGCACCACGATGGCCGCGATGCCGGTGCTCAAGCCGCTGCACGACGCCGCCGGCCTGCAACGCCTCGTCGTCGCGACCTACCAGGCCGTCTCCGGTTCCGGGATCAAGGGCGTCCAGGCGCTGGCCAACCAGACCGCGGCGGTGGCCGATCCCGCCCAGCTCGCCCTGGACGGCTCTGCGGTGCCGGCCGGAGACCCGGCCCCGTACGTCGCGCCGATCGCCTTCAACGTGGTGCCGCTGGCGGGCTCGATCGTGGACGACGGCGGCCTCGAGACCGACGAGGAGCAGAAGCTCCGCAACGAGTCCCGCAAGATCCTGCATCTTCCCGAGCTGCTGGTCGCGGGAACCTGCGTCCGCGTGCCGGTGTTCACCGGGCACTCGCTCAGCATCCACGCGGAGTTCGCCGAGGAGATCAGTGTCACCCGGGCGACCGGGCTGCTGGCCACCGCGCCCGGCGTCACGCTCACGGACGTGCCCAACCCGCGGGTGGCCGCCGGTACGGACGCCTGCTACGTCGGCCGGATCCGCAGCGACCAGTCGGTGCCGGGCGGGCACGGGCTGGTGCTCTTCGTGACCAGCGACAACCTGCGCAAGGGCGCGGCGCTGAACGCCGTGCAGATCGCCGAACTGGTGGTGGCCGCGCGATGACGAAGCTCGCCGTGATCGGCGCCGGCGTGATGGGCGAGACCCTGATCTCCGGCCTGCTGCGTGCCGGCTGGGCAGCCGACGCGATCACCGCGGCCGACCGGCACGCGCCGAGACTGGCCGAGATGGAGTCCCGGCACGGCATCCACACGGCCGCGACCCAGGACGCCGCAGCGGACGCGGACACCGTCGTGATCGTGGTCAAGCCGCAGGACGCCGGCGAGGTGTTGCCGGTGGTCGGGGCGGCGATCCGTCCCGGCACCCTGGTGGTCTCGTTGTGCGCGGGGCTGTCCACGCACCAGATCGAGGCTGCGATGCCCGACGGCACCGCGGTCGTCCGGGTGATGCCCAACACGCCGGCCCAGGTCGACGAGGGCATGGCCGCGATCTCCGCGGGCGCCTCGGCGACCGCGGAGCACCTCGCGCACGTCACCGAACTGCTCTCGGCGGTCGGCAAGGTGGTGACCGTCCCGGAGAAGTACCAGGACGCGGTCACCGCGATCTCCGGCTCCGGTCCGGCGTACCTGTTCTTCGTGGTCGAGGCCATGATCGATGCCGGCGTGATGCTCGGCCTGCCCCGCGACATCTCGACGACCCTGGTGGTGCAGACCATGTACGGCTCGGCCAAGCTACTGGCCGACTCCGGCGAGCACCCGACCGTGCTGCGGGAACGGGTCACCTCCCCTGGCGGGACGACCGCGGCCGCGCTGCGCGAGCTGGAGGACCACCGGGTGAAGGCGGCGTTCATGACCGCCATGGAGGCGGCCAGGGACCGCAGCCGCGCGCTCGCGTCGTCCTGATGAGTGTCGTCCCCGACCAGACGGCTGCGTGGCTGACGGCCTTCCTCGACTTCCCTGCGCCCGAGTTCGACGCCGGAGTGCGGTTCTGGCGGGGCGCAACCGGCTATCAGCTGTCCGCGGTGAGAGGAGAGCACGGCGAGTTCGCCACCCTCGTGCCGCCGGATGGCCACGACTACCTCAGGGTGCAACGCCTCGGTGAGGGGTTCACCAGGCTGCACCTGGACGTGTGCGTGCCGGACCCGGAGGAGTTCCGCGCGCAGGCGGTGGCGCTGGGTGCCGCGCACGCGGGGGCTACTCCCGGCAACCTGCCGGTCCTGCGGACCCCGAGTGGCCTGATGCTGTGCGTGCAGGGGCCGGTGGACGGCGTGGTGCCGGCCGGAACGACGTGGCCGGACGGGCACACGAGCCGCGTGGTCCAGGTGTGCCTGGACGTGCCGCGCCGTTCGTTCGACGCGGAGATCGAGTTCTGGCACCGGGTTCTCGGCGGCCGGTGGGTCGAACTCGAGGACGCCGAGATCGTGATCCGGCAGGCGGGTGAGAGTGCGCTGAGCCTGCGCCTGAAGCCGGCCGAGATCACGCCTGAAGTGGCTGCGCACCTGCACCTGGTCACCGACCAGCGGGCCGCGGAGGTGGAGCGGCTGGTCGGTCTGGGTGCCGTGGTCCGGGCGGTGCGTCCGGCCAAGTCGATCCTGGAAGCGCCGGGCGGCCTCGCCCTTTGCGTGGTCGACGAGGCGGGCGAGGGCGGGACCTGCCGGCTGTGACGGCGCCGTCCGGGCTGTTCGTGGGACTGGCCACGCTCGACGTGGTGCAGCTGGTGGCGCGTCCGCCGGCCCGCAACGAGAAGACCACGGCGGAGCGGACCTGGCTGGCCGCTGGCGGTCCCGCAGCAGTCGCGGCGATCGCGTTCGCTGCGCTGGGCGGACGGGCGCAGCTCTGGACGGCACTGGGGGATTTGCCGGCCGCCCGGGTGGTCGCCGCGGATCTGGCCGACGCAGGAGTGGAGGTGCGCGACGCGGCCCCGCCCGGCTTCGAACTGGCGGCGTCCGTGGTGCTGCTGGACGCCGCGTCCGGCGAGCGGACGGTGGTGAGCGGTTCGGGGCACACGCCGGTGTTCGGGACCGTCGTGGCGCCGGGGCTCGCCGGGGTGGACGTGGTGCTCCTGGACGGTCACCACCCGGCACTGGCCCGCGCGGCGGTGTTCGCGCTCGCTCCGGCGGGCGGGCTGCTCCCGGTCCAGCGAGTACCCGTCGTCCTGGACGCGGGTTCACACAAGCCGGTCTTCGACGAGCTGTTCGGCGGGGTCACCGACGTGATCTGCTCGGCCGACTACGTGCACCCCTCGCTGACCCCGCGCGAGTTGCTGGGGCTCGGGCCGGAACTGGTCGCCGTCTCCCATGGCGGGGCCCCGCTGGAGTGGTGGACGCCGGGGGCCGCCGACAGCGTGTCGCCCGAACCGGTGCAGGCGGTCGACACGGTCGGGGCCGGCGATGTCCTGCACGGCGCGTACTGCCACGCGCTGGCGTCCGGGCTCGACCGTCCGGACGCCCTGCGTCGCGCTGCCGCGGTGGCGAGTGAGCGCGTCCGCCACCTCGGACCGTTCGCCTGGCGCGCCGCAATCGCCTGAGCAGTGGACCAAATCAGGAACCGTCCCCAATCCGGTCCGGACCAGATTGGGGACGGTTCCTGATTCGGTCCACCCGGGGGCTCAGCGGCCGCCGGTGAGCTTCCGGTGGCGCTGCTGGATTCCCAGCTCTCCGTAGGGGTAGTCCGGAAGCACGGGCGCGCTGACCGCGTCGAGGCGGGCGGTGTGCTCGAGGTCGAGGTGCAGGTCGCCGACGGCCAGGGACGCGGCCAGCTGCCCGGTCGTCCGGTTGCCCAGAATGGGGGCGGTCACCCGGGGCCGGTCGGCAAGCCAGGCCAGCGCGACCTGGGCCATGGTCAGGCCGGCCTCGTCCGCGACCTGCGCGACCACGTCGAGCACAGCCCAGGTGGACCCGGTGTTGCGCCGGTCGTAGTCCTCCATTCCGCGATGCGGGTTCTCGCCGAGCCGGGTTTCGCCGGAGGGAACCTCGTCGCGGCGGTACTTGCCGCTCAGCCAGCCGCCCGCGAGCGGGCTCCACGGCGTCATGCCCAGCCCGTACTCGGTGGCGGCGGGCACGATCTCGAGCTCGATCTGGCGGGTGAGCAGGTTGTACTGCGGTTGCAGCGAGACCGGGGCCGTCCAGTTGTGCGCCCGGGCACGCTCGACCACGGCGGTCAGTTGCCAGCCGGTGAAGTTGGACAGGCCGAAGTAATGGATCTTGCCCCTGCTCACCGCGTCGTCGATGAACCGCAGGTACTCCTCGATCGGCGTCAGCGCGTCCCAGGCGTGCAGCTGGTAGAGATCGATCGAGTCGACGCCGAGGCGGCGCAGGCTCGCGTCGAGGGCGTCCGAGAGGTGCCGGCGGGACAGCCCGACGCCGTTGGGGGAGTCGTTCATCGGGAAGCGGCCCTTGGTGGCGATCACCACCTGGTCGCGGACGCCGGGACGCTCGGCGAGCCAGCCTCCGACGATCTCCTCCGAGACCCCGTGGGTGTAGACGTCGGCGGTGTCGATGAAGGTGCCGCCGGCCTCGACGAACGCGTCCAGCTGCGCGAACGCGCCGGCGCGGTCGGTCTCATTGCCGAAGGTCATCGTGCCCAGGCAGAGCCGGGACACGACCAGGCCGCTGTTGCCGAGGAGTCGGTATTCCATGCGTGGATCATCTCCGATCGTGTGGATTCACCCCCAGCGTGACACCCGGAGCGCTCTCCAGGTCAAGCCCCCTTCGCGGTCCGGGCGCTGCTACTCGGCGTTCGCCACCGTGATCGGGACCGGCTCCGGCGCCCGGACCCTGAGGAAGAACGGACGCAGGCCGAACCGGCGCAACGCGTACCACACGAGGTTGAACAGGCCCACGAACCAGGTGGTGGAGACGGCGATGATCGAGCCCGAGTCGTTCACCAGGAACGCCCAGGCGCCCCACAGGGTGAGGTTGCAGAAGCCCAGGGCGAGTGAGGCGGGCGACACCCCGCGCACGTGTTCGGACCGGACCAGTTCGACCGACTGTGCCGCCGTGATCACGATCCCGGGGACGATTGCGACGATGCCGTAGGCCGTCGACCCGAGGATCACGTCCACGCCGACCATGGTCGCGGCGACCGCAATGCTCGGCAGCATCGTCGCCAGCACGCCACGGCCGAGCTCGTGTGCCATCAGGACCAGGATCGGTACGGTCGAGAACAGGGCCAGCGAGCTGCTCAGGATCTGCGGGAGCTGACCGATGCTGATCCCGTGCGCCGTCCAGGCGAGGTTCAACACGAGAGCGGTCTGCCAGCCGACGAGCGAGAGCCCCTCGATGTTGCGGGTGCGGGCCAGCCGCACCAGCTGGGGCAGTGCGAGCACCGTGCCGACGAGGGTGGCGACCCAGCCGAGGAGGTCGACAGGCGTCACGGGTGTCCTTCCGCGAGCGATCTGGGAGCGCTCCCATCCTGTGCGGTCGGGTAGCTCTTGCCCTGAGTGATGAGCACAGCGTAGTGGCGGGCGAGGGGCTCGGTCGTGCGGATCGTCGCTGGTCAGCCGTGACCAGATCGTGGCCGGGCGGCACGGGGGCGCCGGCCACCCTCCTGGGCTGAGCGTATGGGCAGTCACACCGGCCCAATCCGGATCAACGTGCTCCGGCGTGGATGGTTGACAACTTGGTCCCAATTGTCCCACGAGCGTCTCCGGGCCACTAAGGTGACGAGAAGCGGCTGTCACTGGGGCAGCCCCGTGGAGGGGACAGGTAGCACGATGAGCGACCCGGTGACGCCGTTGGGAGCGGTCCGGTTTCTGAAGGTTGCCGAGGTCGCATCAGCGCTGCGGGTGTCGCGGATGTCGGTGTACCGATTGATCCACGCCGGTGACCTCGAAGCTGTCCGGTTCGGCCGGAACTTCCGGGTTCCCGAGCACGCCGTCAGCGCCTACTTGCGCGAGTCGTTCTACCACGCGGGCTGAACTCCACCGGATTTCACCCGCGCCCACCGGGCCGGTAAGATCCTGTGCTTGGCTGGATTGTCCGGCCGCGTCCTTCAGGGCTGGCAACAGCCCGAACTTCGTACCTGCCGTCCGGTGGGACGGTCATCGAGAGGTCTGATTCGTGGGTTCGGTCATCAAGAAGCGCCGCAAGCGGATGGCGAAGAAGAAGCACCGCAAGCTGCTCAAGAAGACGCGCATCCAGCGTCGTCGCGCCGGCAAGTAGCCACCATCCGCCCGGGGCCACCGATGATCGACGCCCGGGTTGTGCTGTTGGTCCGCGACGGCTGCCACCTCTGCACAGAGGCGGTGGGCGTCGTCAGTGCTGTCTGCGCCGAGACCGGCGACACCTGGGTCATCCGTGACGTGGACGCGGACCCTGCCCTGCGCGCCGAGTTCTCCGATCACGTGCCGGTCACGTTCGTCGACGGCGTCCGCCACGCCATCTGGTACGTGGACGCCGACGCGCTGCGCCGCGTCCTCACCACCGCTTGACCCTCACACCGGGGGAGGCATGACAAAGGAGTCATGTTGAAGATCGGAGACTTCGCCCGGATCGGCGGGGTGTCGGTACGGATGCTCCGCAACTACGACGAGCTGGGGCTGCTCGTGCCCGCGCACGTGGATCCCTGGACCAGCTACCGCAGTTATACCGCCAGCCAGTTGGCCCGGCTGAACCGGATCGTCGCGTTGCGCGGCCTCGGGTTCGGCCTGGACGCGATCGGGACCCTGCTCGACGAGAACCTGGGCGTCGAGCAGCTGGAGGGCATGCTGAGGCTGCGTCGCGCCGAGCTCGCCGAGCAGTTGCAGGCCACGTCCGACCAGCTCCGCGCCGTCGAGGCGAGGCTCCGCCTGATCGAAGGAGAAGGCATGACCGAACGTGAATTCGTGGTGAAGGCGCTGCCCGCGCTGCGGGTGGCGGAGAAGTCATTCCGGGTGGCCGGCCCGGAGGAGATCGGTCCCCGGGTGGGGCCGCTGTTCGGGCAGGTGTTCGGGGCGGTCGCGGCCGCCGGCGGGCAGCCCGGGCCGGGGATCAGCTACTACCGGATGGACGAGGACGGGCTGGAGTGCCACGCGGGCTGCGTGTGGGGCGGTGAGGCGCTGCCCGGTGTGGACCTGGTCGACCTGCCGGCGGTCACCGAGGCGGTCACGCAGCTGCATCTCGGCGCGATGGCGACGATCGGGGAGTCCTGGCAGGCGTTCGGCGCCTGGCTGGAGGAGAACGGCGCCGAGCCCTGCGGCCTGAGCCGCGAGGTGTACCTGGAGACTCCACCCGGCGACGAGGACGCCTGGGTGACCGAGCTGCAGATGCCCTTCGTCCGCCGCTGATCCGACCCCTCCCCGAACAGACGCTCCCGGGAACGTCGACGCTGCCGAACCTTCGGCAACGGGAACGAATTCCGGGAGCGTCTGCGTGGATCGGCGGGGGTGGGGCGGAGCGGGGGTGAGAGCGGGGCGCCGCGCTGCGTATTGTTGGGGGACGACCGAGCGAGGAGACCGATGAACGTCGTCCATGTGGTGCGGCACGGCCAGGTGCACAACCCGGAAGGTGTGCTGTACGGACGTTCCCCTGGGTACGGGCTGTCCGACCTCGGCCGGCAGATGGCGCAGCGCCTCGGGGAGTACTTCGCGGACGCGCCACTGGTGCACCTGGTCAGTTCCCCGCTGCAGCGGGCGCAGGAGACGATGGCGCCGATCGCGGCGAAGCACCCCGAACTGGAGGTGCACATCGACGACCGCGTGATCGAGGCGGCGAACGTCTTCGAGGGGAAGAGCTTCGGCAAGCGCAACGAGATCCTGCTCCGGCCGTCCAGCTGGTGGCACCTGCGCAACCCGCTGCGGCCGTCCTGGGGCGAGGCCTACACCTCCATCGCCGCCCGGATGCGCGAGGCGATCGCCGACGCCGCCTCCCACGCGATCGACGGGGAGGCGCTGGTTGTGGCCCACGAATTGCCGATCTGGATGGCTCGCTCCTGGGCGGAGGGGCGACCGCTCGTGCACGACCCGCGCAAGCGCCAGGCCCGGCTCGCCAGCGTGACCACGTTCACCTACGACGGCACCCACCTGGTGCGCGTCGACTACACCGAGCCCTGCGCCGACCTGGTGCCGGCGAAGGTGAAGAAGTTCCGTCCGGGAGCGTGATGCCTTCGTCCGGTCCCGTTCGTGCGCCGAGGGCGCGCCTGCTCGGCGCTGTCCTCGCGCTGGGCCTGCTCCTGGCCGGCTGCGGTTCGGCGCCGACCAGCACCTCCGGCTTCGTCGGCGGGGACGGGACGCTGACGGTGCTGCCGGCCGGGCAGCGTCCGGCAGCACCACTGATCGAAGGCACCACGCTCGACGGCAAGGCCTGGACCAGTGCGGACACCAAGGGCAAGGTCGTCGTCTACAACGTGTGGGGGTCCTGGTGCGCGCCCTGCCGGGCCGAGGCGTCCGCCCTGGTCGCGGCCAGCAGGCGCGTCGGCGAGGCGGCGGTCTTCGTCGGGCTGAACACCCGTGACCTCGACAAGGCGGCACCGCAGGCCTTCGTGCGCAGCTTCGGGGTGCCGTATGTGAACCTCTACGACCCGGACGGGGCCCTGCTGCTGAAGTTCTCCGGCCAGCTGCCGGCCAGCGCGATCCCCAGCACCCTGCTCGTCGACCCGACCGGACGCGTCGCCGCCCGCGTCGTCGGCGAGACCACCGAGGCCACCCTGGTGGGCCTGATCGACGACCTGGCGGCCGGCAAGTGAGCGACTGGATCCAGCAGGCCATCGGCGGCTCGGTGCTCCTGGCCCTTCCGGTCGCGCTGCTCGCCGGGCTGGTCTCGTTCTTCTCCCCCTGCGTGCTGCCGCTGTTGCCGGGCTACCTGTCGTATGCCACCGGGCTCGGTGCCTCCGAGATCACCTCCGGCGCGGCGGGGCGGCACCGGCGCCGCGTCCTCGCGGGCACGCTCGGCTTCGTCGCCGGGCTGGCTGTGGTCTTCGTCGCCACCGGGGCGCTGGCCGGCACGGTCGGGGCCGCGCTGGTGACCTGGCAGCGGCCACTCTCGGTGGCGGCAGGGCTGATCGCCATCGCCCTGGGCCTGGTCTTCACCGGCTGGCTCCCGTTCCAGGCCACCTGGCGACCCGGCATCGCGCCCCGGCTGGGCGTTGCCGCCTCGCCGCTGCTGGGAATCGTGTTCGCGCTCGGCTGGACGCCCTGCATCGGCCCCGCGCTGTCCGTGGTGCTGTCCCTGGCCCTGAACGAGGGGACGGCGCTACGCGGCGGTGTGCTCGCGTTCGCCTACGCGCTCGGCCTCGGTCTGCCGTTCGTCGTGGCCGGCCTGGCGTTCGACCGGTTCTCCGGAACGCTCGACTGGGTGAAGCGGCACCACCGCGGCGTCCAGGTCTTCGGCGGCGTGACGATGATCCTGGTCGGACTGTTGCTCGTCACCGGCTGGTGGGATGTGCTGATGTCCGGGCTGCAGCAGTGGGCGGCCACCTTCGGGGCGGTGGTCTGATGAAGACCCTCGTCAGCTGGCTGCGCTTCGCCTGGACCACCCTCACCTCGATGCGCACCGCGCTGGTCCTGCTGGCGGTGCTGGGCGTCGCCGCGATGCCCGGCTCGCTGCTGCCCCAGCGTCCGACCAGCCCGGTCGGGGTCTCCGACTACCTGAAGGCGCACCCCGACGTCGGGCCGTGGCTGGACCGGCTGGGCTTCTTCGATGTGTTCGGCTCCGCCTGGTTCGCCGCCATCTACCTGCTGCTGTTCATCAGCCTGATCGGCTGCATCCTGCCGCGCACGGCCGGCTACCTGCGCGAGGTGCGCTCCCAGCCATCCCCCGCGCCGGGGAAGCTGACCCGGCTGCCGGGCCACGCGTCCGCCGTCGTCGAGACCGACGCTGCCGCGGTGCTGGACGCGGCCGAGGCGCACCTGCGGGCCCGGGGCTACCGCGTGCGCAGGGACGCGGAGAGCATCTCCGCCGAGCGCGGCTACCTGCGCGAGACCGGCAACCTCGTCTTCCACATCTGCCTGGTCACGATGCTGATCGGGCTGGCCTGGGGCTCGCTGTTCCAGTTCAGGGGCACCGCGATCGTCGTGGAGGGCCAGGCGTTCTCGAACACGCTCACCCAGTACGACGACTTCGGGTCCGGGGCGGCGTTCCGCTCGACCCAGCTGTCCCCGTTCACGATCCGGCTGGACTCCTTCGACGTCCGCTTCGAGACCGGTCCGGTGCAGACCGGGGCGGCCCGCGAGTTCAACGCGCACGTGAGGGTCAGCCAGCCGGGGCAGGACGACACCACCGCGAGCCTGCAGGTGAACGCGCCGCTGCAGCTGGGCGGAGACCAGGTGAGCCTGCTCGGCCACGGCTACGCCCCGGTGGTGACGGTGAAGGACGGCAAGGGCGACGTCGCGTTCTCCGGGCCGGTCGTCTTCCTGCCCCAGGATGCGAACTTCCGCTCCGAGGGAGTGGTCAAGGCACCGGACGCGCGGCCTGAGCGGTTGGCCTTCCAGGGAGTATTCCTACCCACTGCCGTTTCGGGCGGTGCCTCCGGGATGGTGTCGGCCTTCCCCGACGCGCTGAACCCGGAACTGCTGCTGAACGTGTGGAGCGGACCGCCCAAGCAGGAGACCGGCGCACCGGAGAACGTCTACGCCCTCGACACCACCGGCCTGACCCAGCTGAAGGATGACCAGGGCAATCCGGTCAGCGTCGCACTCACGCCCGGGACCGGCTTCAAACTGCCGGATGGCAAGGGCTCGATCACCTTCGACGGCTGGAAGCGCTGGACCAAGCTCCAGGTGTCCACCACCCCCGGCGGCTGGCTGGTGCTCGGCTCGGTGATGCTCGCCGTGCTCGGCATGGCGCTCTCGCTCACCGTGAAGCCGCGCCGGCTGTTCGTCCGGGTCTCCGCCGGCCCGTCGCTCGATCCGGTCGGAACCAGCGCTCCCACGACCGTCTCGGTGGCCGGCCTTGACCGGGTGGACGGCCGTGGCGGCCTTGCCGGGGAGGTGGAGGCACTGGCGACGGCCTGCGGGATCGCGGCTACGCTGTCGCCCACCGAGGACGAGGAGGAGCGTTGAGCGCCTATTACTCCAGCCTGGCCATGGTCACCTCGGCAGTGCTGTACCTGCTCGCGATGACCCTGCACGCGGCCGAGTGGGCGAGCGCTCGCACGGCGGTGACGGTGGCCGAGCCCGAGTTGGCCACCGTGGGTGCCGGAGCATCGCAGCGGCCCGCCCCGCCGGCGTCCGAACGCCCGGCGCGGAGCCCGCGCACCGAGGCGTTCGGACGGGCCGGCCTGGCGATCACGATGATCGCCGCGGCCACCCACGTGGCCGGGGTCGTGCTGCGCGGGATCGCCGCGGAACGCGCCCCCTGGGGCAACATGTACGAGTTCATCACCACCTCGCTGGCGATCGCGGTGATCGTCTACCTGGTGCTCGCGCTGAAGTTCGGCATGCGCTGGCTGGGCCTGCCGGTCACCCTGCTGCTCACGATCGGCCAGGGGCTGGCGGTGACGGTGTTCTACGTGGCGGTGTCCGACCTGATGCCGGCGCTGCACTCGGTCTGGTTCGTGATCCACATCATCGCCGCGGCCACCGCGGGCGCCGCGTTCAACATCGGAGCGATCGCGGCGATCCTCTACCTCGTGCGTACCCGGGCAGAGGCGCGGGGCGACGTCCGCGGCTACCTGGCGCGGATCCCGTCCGCGGAGACCCTCGACCGGGTCAGCTACCGGTTCCACGCCTTCGCGTTCCCGCTGTGGACGTTCACCATCGCCGCCGGCGCGATCTGGGCGCAGTACGCCTGGGGCCGGTTCTGGGGCTGGGACCCGAAGGAGACCTGGTCGCTGGTCACCTGGATCATCTACGCCGTCTATCTGCACGCTCGCGCGACCGCCGGCTGGAAGGGCCGCCGGGCCGCTGTCGTCGCGATCATCGGCCTGGCCAGCTTCTGGTTCAACTTCATCGGGATCAACCTGCTGGTCTCCGGGCTGCACTCCTACGCCGGGATCTAGCGCCGTGGCGGTGCTCCGTGCGGCCAGGCGGGACGATCACGCGTCCGTCGTCGGCGTGATCGACGAGTGGTGGGGACGCCCGCTGCGCACCCTCGTCCCGGCGCTGTTCCTCGAGCACTTCGCGGACACCAGCCTGATCGCGGAGGACGACCGCGGCCTGGCCGGGTTCCTGATCGGCTTCCTCTCCCAGACGCACCCGGACGAGGCGTACATCCACTTCGCCGGAGTCAGGCCGGACCTGCGCGGATCAGGGCTGGGCCGCGACCTCTACACCGAGTTCTTCCGGCGTGTGCGGGGGCGCGATCGCACGGTGGTGACCTGCATCACCGCGCCGGTCAACACCGGCTCGATCGCCTTCCATGCCGCCATGGGCTTCGCGGTGGCGATGCCCGTCGAGGGCGAGACCCACGTCCGCTTCCGCAAGGAGCTGTAGCGCGGCTCAGTCGGTCTCTGCGACGTAGTCCCAGCCGGCGGCGTCCGGGCCTCTTCACGGTGCCCCGCGAGACCTGGAAGACGTAGGAAGGCCGTTGTTGCCCGGCCCCGGGGAAGAGCTGGTTGCCGTGCTGGTCCACCTCCATGATCGAGTTCGGGCCGGTCGGCTCCCAGCTCACGTCGTGGCCGCCTTCCACGCCGATCAACGCTGGTCGGATCGACAGCCAGATGAACATCTGCCCAACACCTGGAGGAGGCCAGGAGGGCCTGGAGCGCAGATAATGGAGACATGGGCAATGGTGCCGGTACCACTGGGCACGCCGCCCTCGCGGCGTGGCTGTCGTTGCTGCTCGTGATTCCCTGCTTCTTCCTCGCCTTCCTGGTCGGCGAGGGTCTGGTCGGCCTGTTCGGCTACCCGGTCGGCACCTCGACCCGCCCGCCACTGTGGGCGGGCGCCCTCAGCACGGGTCTCGCCTTGCTCGCGTTCGCGATCCCGCTGTGGCCGACGTGGCACTACGGGCGGCGGGCCCGGGCGGAGGGGGTCCGGACGGCCATGCTGCCGTTCGTCGTCGTCGTGGTCCTGGTTGCAGGGTTCACGATCCTGAACGTGGTGCCGATGGGGCAGTAGTCGCGCCGGGCGGGGCCCGGCATGGACCCGGCCGGTGCGACCCCCGACACGGTCGTTCCACAGGCCATGCCACAATCGGCACATGCGGCACTTCGACCTGTGCGTGATTGGCTCCGGCACCGGGAACACGATCCTCACCGAGCAGTTCCGGGACTGGAAGATCGCACTGGTTGACGGCCAGAAGTGGTTCGGCGGCACCTGCCTCAACGTGGGCTGCATCCCGACCAAGATGTTCGCCCACCCGGCCGACCTGGCCGAGGACGCCCGGAACGCCGCCGCGCTCGGGGTGGACGCCGGCCCGGTGCGCGTGCGCTGGAACGACATTCGCGACCGCGTGTTCGGCCGGATCGACCCGATCGCTGCGGACGGCGAGGCCTACCGCCGCGACAGCGGCAACGTCGCCCTCTTCCGCGAGATGGCCCACTTCGTGGCGCCGAAGATGCTGCGGGTGGGCGAGGAGCAGTTCACCGCCGACCAGTTCGTGCTGGCCGCGGGTTCCCGTCCCCGGATCCCCGAGGTGCCGGGCATGGACGACCCGGAGCTGGCCGACCGCATCCATACCTCCGACACGATCATGCGGCTGCCCGCGCTGCCGAAGTCGCTGATCATCGTCGGCGGCGGGCTGGTCGCCGCGGAGTTCGCCCACATCTTCGCCGCCTTCGGCACCCAGGTGACCCTGCTGCACCGCGGGTCCCGGCTGTTGCGGTTCGCGGACGAGGCCATCTCCGAGCGGTTCACCGACCTGATCAGCCGCCGGGTTGTGCTCCGGCTCGGCCAGCACCTGGCCTCGGTCGCCGACGCCGCCGGACGGATCGAGGTCGGCACGACCGACGACGACGGCATCGAGTACTTCTTCGAGGCCGACCAGCTGCTCGTGGCCACCGGACGCATCCCCAACGGCGACACCCTCTCCCTCGACGCCACCGGGGTGGCCATTGACGACGCCGGACGGGTCGTCGTGGACGAATATCAGCGCACTACGGCCGACGGGATCTGGGCGCTCGGGGACGTGTCGTCGCCGTGGCAGCTCAAGCACGTCTCCAACCACGAGGCCCGGGTGGTCCGCCACAACCTGCTGCACCCCGACGACCTGGTCGCCAGCGACCACCGCTTCATCCCGCAGGCGGTGTTCAGCGGGCCGCAGGTCGCCTGTGTCGGGCTCACCGAGGCAGAGTGCCGGGCGCGCGGGCTGCGGTACGCGGTCGGGGTGCGCGACTACGGCGGTGTCGCCTACGGCTGGGCGATGGAGGACACCGACCACTTCGCGAAGGTGATCGCCGATCCGGCCACCGGTGCACTGCTCGGTGCCCACATCATCGGGCCCGACGCGCCGAACCTGATCCAGCCGCTGGTGCAGGCGATGAGCTTCGGTCAGGACGCGCGCACCCTCGCCCGCGGCCAGTACTGGATCCATCCCGCGCTCGCCGAGGTCGTGGAGAACGCCCTGCTCGCCGTGGAGCTGGACGGATGAGGCCAGCCGTGCTGGTCCTCGCCGGCGCCTTGCTGGCCGGATGCAGCGCGGCGCCGGCCCCGGACGGCATGACGGGCAGCGTCCCGGCGTCCACCACCGCTTCGGCCAGTCCGGACCCGACGCCCTCAGACACCCCGGTCCCGACCGGGCCGGCGTGCACCGCGGAGGCCACCTCGATGGACCTCGCCGCACAGGTCGGGCAGCTGGTCATGGTCGGCGTCGATGTCGGACTGAGCGACGCCCAGCGCTCGGTGATCCGCAGGAACCAGCTCGGCTCGGTGATCCTGATGGGTCGCACGCCCGGTGGGGCCCGCCAGGTTGCCGCGGTGGCCGGGAAGCTGGACGCGCTCGCCGGTGAGGCCGGCATCCTGATCGCCACCGACGAGGAGGGCGGCCTGGTGCAGCGCCTGCAGGGACCGGGCTTCTCGAAGATCCCGCCCGCAGCGGAGCAGGCGAAGCTGTCCAGCGCCGAACTGGTCGCGAAGGCGAAGGGCTGGGGCCGGGAACTGGCAAGCGCGGGGGTTCGACTTGACCTCGCACCGGTCGCCGACGTGGTGCCGGGGAAATTCCGGGCAACGAACCAACCGGTCGCCCGGCTCGGCCGCGGTTACGGCTCCGACCCGAAGACGGTCTCGGCCAAGGTGGCGGCGTTCAGCAAGGGCATGCGCGCCGCGGACGTCGCGGTCGCGGTGAAGCACTTCCCCGGGCTGGGCGCCGTGACCGGCAACACGGACTTCGCTTCCTCCGTGGTGGATCGCACGACAACGGCGAAGAGCGCCCTGCTACGCCCGTTCAAGGATGCCGTCGCGGATGGGGCGGACGCGATGATGGTGTCCTCGGCCCGCTACACGAAGATCGACCCCGACCACATCGCCGTGTTCTCTCCGACGGTGATCGGACTGCTCCGCAGCTGGGGGTTCGACCGGGTGGTAGTGAGCGACGACCTCGGTGCGGCCGCCGCGGTGCGTGGCGTCCCGTCCTCGCAGCGGGCCGTTCGCTTCGTCTCGGCCGGCGGCGACCTCGCGCTGACGGTGGATGTCGCCACGGCCGAAGCGATGGCCTCGGGGTTGCGGACGGCGGCGAAGGCCGATCCGGACCTTGCCGACCGCGTGGCCGAGTCCACGGCCCGGGTGCTGGCGCTGAAAGCGTCCCTCGGCCTTTACGAGTGCGGCTGAACCGGTCGCCTACGAGGTCACTTTCAGGTCGGCCATCGACTGCCTTGCGACCGGGAGCAGGTCTTTGCGGGTATCCGGGATCGAAGCGTAGAACAGGCCGTAGTCGTCGGTTCCGGTCTGCACCACCAACAGCAGCACCCGCTCTCCCTTGGTCTCCAGGCCGGGAATGTCGAAGTTGAGCTGGGTCTCGATCAGCCAGCCGTTGTGGCCGTCGACGTCGTGCTTGGCGCTGCTGATCTCCTGCTGGTTGACGGTGGTGTCGCTGTAGTAGATGCCCAGCACGCACTTGAGCACCGTCTCTGCGGCCACTTTAGTGCTGGCGAAGCCGTCGCCGACGTACAGGTCGCTGACCAGCACGCTCGCCACCCAGTCGTGGCCCGTGTTGCCGTCGTAGCCAGCCTGCACGAGGACGATCTGTTCCATCGCCAGCGAGCCCCACGGCACCCGGTTGTCGTACTGGGTCTGCCACTCGCCGCCCATCGCGGGGAAGGCGAGACGTCCGCTGCTGATCCAGCCGGACTGGGGCTCTGCCGTGGGCGGCGTGGTCTGGTCGGAGGCCGGCGGGCAGATGTCCGGGCTGTAGGTCGAGCTGGGGACGTTGCCCGGGAGGCCGGGAAGACCCGGAACCGAACCCCCGGTGACGCCCCGGACGACGAAGCTGATCACCACCACCAGGGCAACCACGGCGGCCAGCGCCACCAGCCACCACGCCAGGGCCCCGCTGCGCTTCTGCTTCGGGTAGGTGTAGCCCGGGGCACCGTAACCGCCCGGGGCGCTGGAGCCACCCGGGGCCTGCCCAGAGCCGGTGGCCTGCCCGTAACCCGCCGATCCGTAACCAGCCGGGGGCTCGGCGGCCGTGACCGGGGGCGGCGTCCCCTGCGGATTCGGGGTGACCGCCTCGCTCCAGGCGCTGCCCGTCCACCACCGGTACAGGCCGGGCTGTCCGCCCGGATCCGGATACCACCCCGCTTGACTCGCCACGGCGCGAGTTTATCCGGCGTTGTTGTGAGCCCCCACCCCCGGAAGGGTCACTTCCGGGCGACGGGAGCGGATCGTGGACGACCGGCTCACCCGAAGCGGCCGGAGATGTAGTCCTCTGTGGCCTTCTCGTCAGGGGCGGAGAAGATCTTGTCGGTGGGGCCGACCTCGATCAGCCGGCCCGGGGAGCCCGTCCCTGCGATGTTGAAGAACGCGGTCACGTCGGAGACCCGCGCGGCCTGCTGCATGTTGTGGGTGACGATCACGATCGTGTACTGCTCCTTGAGCTCGGAGATCAGGTCCTCGATCGCCAGCGTCGAGATCGGGTCGAGCGCCGAGCACGGCTCGTCCATCAGCAGCACCTGCGGCTCCATGGCGATCGCCCGCGCGATGCACAACCGCTGCTGCTGGCCGCCGGACAGGCCCGACCCCGGGAGCTCGAGCCGGTTCTTGACCTCCTCCCAGAGGTTCGCGCCGCGCAGTGAGCGTTCCACCAGGTCGTCCTGCTCTGCCCTCGGCATGCGCTTGTTGTTCAGCCGGATGCCGGCCAGCACGTTCTCCTTGATCGACATCGTCGGGAACGGGTTCGGCCGCTGGAACACCATGCCGACCTGTCGCCGCACCCGCACCGGGTCGACGCCGACGCCGTACAGGTTCTCCCCATCCAGCAGCACCTCGCCCTCGACGTGGGCACCCGGGATCACCTCGTGCATCCGGTTCAGGGTGCGCAGGAACGTCGACTTGCCGCAGCCGGACGGCCCGATGAAGGCGGTCACGGTGCGTGGCTCGATGGTGATGGTCACGTCCTCGACGGCGCGGAAGCTGCCGTAGTAGACGTTCAGGTCGGTGGTCTCAATCCGCTTGGACATGGGTTCTCTCTCAGCGTCCGATCTTCGGGGCGAAGCGGCGGGCGATCAGCCGGCCGATCAGGTTCAGCAGCATGACGATCAGGATCAGGGTGAGGGCGCCGGTCCAGGCCCTGTCCCAATAGGCCTGGACGTCGGTGCCCGGGTGGGCGTAGGAGTCGTAGACGAACACCGGCAGCGTCATCATCGGGTTGTCGAACGGGTTGTTGTTCAGCGACGCCGTGAAACCGGAGGCGATCAGCAGCGGGGCGGTCTCGCCGATCACCCGGGCGATCGACAAGATGATGCCGGAGATCAGGCCGGAGATCGCGGTCGGCACGACGATCCGGACGATGGTCAGCCATTTCGGCACGCCGAGGGCGTAGGACGCCTCGCGCAGCTCGTTGGGTACCAGTCGCAGGATCTCCTCCGACGACCTGACCACCACGGGGATCATCAGCACGGACAGCGCGATGCTGCCGGAGAAGCCCGACTTGAAGCCGGGCCCGATCAGCAGCCCCATCAGGGCGTAGGCGAACAGGCCGGCCACGATCGAGGGGATGCCGGTCATCACGTCCACGAAGAAGGTGATCGACTTCGCCAGCCGGTTGCCGCGCCCGTACTCGGACAGGTAGATCGCGGTGAGCAGCCCGATCGGGATCGACATCAGGCTGGCCAGCCCGGTCACGTACAACGTGCCGTAGATGGCGTGGACGGCGCCACCGCCCGCACCGACGATGTTGCGCATCGACATGGTGAAGTAGTTGAGGTCGAAGCGGGCGATGCCCTTGCTGATGGCCTCCCAGGCCACCGACCCCAGCGGGAGCAGGGCGAGGATGAAGGCACCGGTGACGAGCGTGGTCGCGCGGCGGTCGGACGCCTGCCGCGCGCCCTCAACCACCCGGGCTGCGGTCTCCATCGCCAGCAGGTACAGGACGAAGCCCAGCACGGCGGCGAGGGCGAGGTTCCCGCCGGCGAACAGCGAGGCCACGGCGATGCCGACCAGCAGGGAGGCGACGGCGATCACCGGCACGGTGAACCGGGGCAGTCGGCCGGACGTCAGCGCGTCCGAGGCCAGCGTCTGGCTGAGCGTGGTCATCAGTTGGCTCCCGAATAGGCGGCGCGGCGGGCGACGATCCAGCGGGCGATCATGTTCACCACGAGGGTGATCAGGAACAGCACGAGGCCGGCGGCGATCAGCTGGTTGGTCTTCAACCCGAACGCCTCGGGGAAGTTCTGCGCGATCTGGGCCGCGATCGAGTTGGGGTTCTCCGAGGTGAGGATCTGGAAGGTGATGTTGCGTCCGCCGGAGAGCACCATCGTCACCGCCATGGTCTCGCCGAGGGCGCGGCCGAGGCCGAGCATGACGGCGGCGATGATGCCGGGACGGGCGAACGGGAAGACGGACATCTTCACCATCTCCCACCGGGTGGCGCCCAGGGCGAGCGCGGCCTCCTCGTGCAGCTTGGGCGTCTGCAGGAAGACCTCGCGACACAGGCTCGTGATGATCGGCAGCACCATGGTGGCCAGCACGATCGCCGCGGTGAAGATCGTCCGGCCGGTGCCGGAGACCTGGCCGGAGAACAGCGGGATGAACCCCAGGTTCGTGTTCAGCCAGGTGAACAGCGGTCGGACGGCGGGGGCGAGCATCAGCGAGCCCCACAGGCCGAACACCACCGAAGGAACCGCGGCCAGCAGGTCGATCACGTAACCGAGCGGCTGCGCGAGACGGCGGGGCGCGTAGTGCGAGATGAACAGCGCGATCCCGATGGCGACCGGGACGGCCATGGCCAGGGCGAGCACCGCGGCCCAGACCGTACCGAAGACGTAGGGCAGCACCCACTCCAGGAACGGGCCGTAGCCCTTCGCGGTGAGCGCGGCCGGATCCGCCAGCAGCGCGGGCGAGCCCTGGATGAGCAGGAACGTCGCGACCGCGGCGAGGATCGCGAGAATGGCGATGCCTGCGCCGAGCGCGAATCCGCGGAAGACGGTCTCCCCGGGCCGCTTCGGGTCCGGGCGTGCCGGAGAAGGCGTTGGCTCAGGCCTGCCGGGTGCGGCTTCCGGCTCCCGGGTCAGCTTCTGGGACATGGGCGCGTCCTGCTTTCTGCTGGCTCCCCACAGGTTACGTGCCGGGGCGGCGCCGGTGGAGCCACCGGCGCCGCCCACGGGTGTTGTCACCTGGTGAGGCTCACTTGACGGAGTCGAGCGCGGTCTTGACCTTGGCCTGCAGTGCCGACGACAGGGGAGCAGCACCGGCGGCCTGGGCCGCGGCCTGCTGGCCCTCTGCGGAGGCCATGTAGCCGACGTAGCTCTTCACCAGCGTCCCGACTGCCGGATCCTTGTAGGTCTGGCAGACGATCGCGTAGGACACCAGCACCGCCGGGTACACGCCCTCGGAGGTGCGGTCGAGGGCGTAGGCCAGGTCGTTGGCGTCCCGGCCGGGCACCGTCTGGGAGTGGTCGAGGATGGCGGCGGCAGCCTCTGCGGTGGGCTGGAGAGCCTTGCCGCCGACCAGGATGCTCGCCTTGCCGAGGTCACCGGCCTGCGACTCATCCGCGTAGCCGATGGTGTTCTTGCCACCGGAGACGGCCTGGATGACACCGGAGGTACCGGTCGCGGCCTCCCCGCCGAAGTCGGCAGGGAAGGTGTCGGAGGCGGCCGCGGTCCAGACCTGGGGAGCCGTCTTGTTCAGGGTGTCGGTGAAGTTGTTCGTGGTGCCGGAGTCGTCCGCGCGGTGCACAGCGGTGATGGCTGCGTTCGGCAGGGAGGCCTTCGGGTTCGTCTTCGCGATCGCCGGATCGTTCCACTTGGTGATCTTCCCGGCGAAGATGCCGGCCAGCGTGGCCGGATCGAGGGTGAGGTCCTTGACGCCGTCGATGTTGAACACGACCGCGATCGGGGAGATGTAGACCGGCAGGTTGAGGGCGTTGGAGTCGGCGGCGCACCCGGCGAACTTGCCGGCGCCCATCTCGTCGTCCTTGAACGCGCGGTCGGAGCCGGCGAAGTTGGCAGCGCCCGCGATGAAGGCGGAACGCCCGGCGCCGGAGCCGTCCGGGGAGTAGTTCACGGTGATGTTCGGGTTCGCGGTCTGGAAGTCGGCGACCCACTTCTCCTGAGCGGCCTTCTGGGCGCTGGAGCCCACGCCGGTCAGGGTCTGGGCGCCACCCGCGGAACCGGATCCGCCTGATGCGGGCGCCTCGTTGGCTGCGCAGCCGGCAAAGGCCAGGGCGGTCGCTGTGACCAGGGCTGCGGCGGCAATCGGCTTGATTCTCACGCTATTCCTTCGACTTCGGATGAGTACACAGAGCGGTTGCTCTGTAGGCGAGGCTAGGCAGCGGGGTTGACCGGTTCGGGACCGCAGGGTGAACGCAGGGTGAACGCAGTTCCAGTCTTTGCCGCGAGGGCGGAAAGGCCGCCCACGGCACAGGGGTGTAATACGCTAACACCATGAACGATGTCGTTGGCGGAGGCGTGGGCGGTTATCGGGCGCCGACGTTGACCGACGTCGCACGGCTCGCGGGGGTGTCGACCATGACGGTCTCGCGGGTGATCAACGGGCATGCGAAGGTCGCCGAGCACACCCGCGCGCGGGTGCACGCCGCGATGGACTCCCTCGACTACCGCCCGAATATGCTCGCAAGGGGGCTGGCCAGCGGCCGCTCGCACAGCATCGGCGTCCTCACCGTGGACACCACGCTCTACGGTCCCAGCGCTGCGCTGCGCGGCATCGAGAAGGCCGCCAGCGGGCGCGGGTACTCGGTCACGATCACGCACCTGACCGACCCGGACCAGACCGCGGTCGCCCAGGGGGCGAGCCTGCTCCGTTCCCGCTCCTCCGACGGCGTCATCCTGCTCCAGCCGCTGATCTCTGAGGTCGAGTCGAGCACGGTCGGCGAGGGCGATGACCTGCCGCCGGTGGTCGCGATCCACGCCGGCAACCCCGGCTCGTACCCGGTGGTGACGGTCGACCAGAGGCAGGGTGCGAGGCTCGCCACCGAGTACCTGCTGGGCCTCGGGCACAAGACGGTGTGGCACATCGCCGGCCCCTCCCTCTGGTACGAGGGCGTCGAGCGGGTGGTGGGCTGGCGGGACGCGCTCGTCGCAGCCGGGGCAGAAGTGCCGCAGGTCGTCCACGGCGACTGGTCGGCGGCGTCCGGCTATGCGGCCGCCCGCGAGGTGCTCGCCCACGACGGTGTGACCGCGATCTTCGTGGGCAATGACTCGATGGCGCTGGGCACGCTGCACGCCATGCACGAACTGGGGCTGCGCTGTCCCGAGGACGTCAGCCTGGTCGGCTTCGACGACTACCCGGAAGCCGAGTACTTCAGCCCGGGCCTGACCACCATCCGGCAGGACTTCGACGAGATCGGGCGGCTCAGCGTTTCCCTGCTGCTCGACCTGATCGAGAAGAACACCTCCTCCACCCAGCACCTCGTGCTGGAGCCGCAACTGGTGGTCCGGGCGAGCGCGGCACCCCCGTCGCGCTAGACACGACGCGACAGGTCGCGCCAGCGACCGGGAAGCACGGAGCACGGCCGGGCGGTGTGGCACGAACCGGGCGGCCTAGATCCGGGGCTTGTGGATCTCCACGGCGACGACCTCTGCGTCCGCGCCCAGGTGGGCGACCAGGACGGCTCCGGGCTTCAGGACCCGGCTGGGCACGCCCACGGCCTCCAGCATCGTCGGCAGCACCGGACGGTGCCCGCAGATCGCCAGCGGGACCCCGGACTGGACGGTCTGCTTCGCGAACCGCTCCATCAGCGTGCTGACCGCGCGAGGATCCTGGGCGGCCTGCTCCTCGGAAAGGGTGGTCCAGCCCTCCACCTCCAGCCGGTGCGTCTTCGCGTACGGCTGCAGCGTCTTGACGCAGCGCGTCGAGGTGGACGACACCAGGCGCTCCACGCCGTAGGCCTCCAGCGCCGGCACCAGCATCGCGGCCTGCCGCCGTCCCCGCTCGTCGAGTGGCCGGGCCTGGTCCCGCTTGGACCAGTTGGTGCGCAGCATCGCCTTGGCGTGGCGCACGACCAGCAACGGCGTGGTGTCCGGCTGCGCGAGTGCCCGGTGCACCAGCGGCCTCTCGTCGAGGTAGGTGATCCGGTTCAGGGCCTCCGAGACCGGGAGCCATTCGATGGCGTCGACCTCCGCCCCGGGACGGTGCCTGCCGTTCCTGCGCGCGGTGGCCCGCCAGTAGTACACGGTCTTCGTGCCGCCGCCGATCGGGTAGGTGATCCGCCCTACCGGGACGCCGAGGCGGACCGCCACGCCCGTCTCCTCGCTGGTCTCGCGGGCAGCGCAACCCGGCAGCGACTCGTCGGCACGGACCTTGCCCTTGGGCAGGCTCCAGTCGTCGTAGCGGGGACGGTGCACGAGCACGATCTCGGGCTCGTCACCCGGGCCTGGACGGACCAGGACGCAGCCCGCAGCGGTGGTCCGCTTCCCGGAGTTCGCGCTCATGCCGACCTAACGCTCGACCGCGCGCCGCTGACCCATGGTCGCGATCAGGTGTTCCTGGATGTCGAGCAGGGGCTCGCCGGCAGCGTCCAGCGTCCGCTGCGTCCAGGTGTTCCCTTCCAGCCACCACGACGCCGTGCCCGGGTCGAAAGCGAGGTCGAACAGCCCCTCGATCTGGGCGATGTGCCGGGGATTGTTCAGCCCGACGATGACCTCGACCCTGCGGTCCAGGTTGCGGTGCATCAGGTCGGAGGAGCCGATCCCCACCACGGGCTCGCCCCCGTTCGCGAACCAGTACAGCCGGCTGTGCTCGAGGAAACGGCCCAGGATGCTGCGCACCCGGATGTTCTCACTGAGCCCGCGGACGCCCGGGCGCACGGAGCAGATGCCGCGCACCCACAGGTCCACCGGGACGCCGGCCTGCGACGCCCGGTACATGGCGTCGGTGACCGCCTCGTCGACGATCGAGTTCACCTTGATCCGGACCCCGGAGGGCAGGCCCTCGTTGTGGTTGGCGATCTCGTTGTTGATGCTCTCGATCAGCCCCCTGCGCACCCCGTGTGGGGCGACCAGCAGCCGCCGGTAGTGCGTCTCCTGGGCCATCCCGGAGAGGTGGTTGAACAGGCGTGCCACGTCGTCGGTGATCACGGCGTTCGAGGTGAGCAGGCCCATGTCCTCGTACAGCCGGGCGGTCTTCGGGTTGTAGTTGCCGGTGCCGATGTGCGCGTAGCGACGCAGCCCGGTCGGCTCCTCGCGGACGACCAGCGACAGCTTGCAGTGGGTCTTCAGCCCGACCATGCCGTAGACCACGTGGCAGCCGGCCTTCTCCAGCTTGCGGGCCCAGGCGATGTTGGCCTGCTCGTCGAAGCGGGCCTTGATCTCGACCAGGGCGAGCACCTGCTTGCCGGCCTGCGCGGCCTCGACCAGGGCGTCGATGATCGGGCTGTCGCCCGAGGTCCGGTACAGGGTCTGCTTGATCGCCAGGACGGCCGGGTCGGCCGCGGCCTGCTCGATGAACCGCTGCACCGAGGTGGCGAACGAGTCGTAGGGGTGGTGCAGCAGCACCTCGCGATTCTTCAGCGCGGCGAACAGGTTGGCGGGCTGCGCGGTCTCCACCTCGGCCAGCTCCGGATGCGTCTTGGGCAGGAAGGACGGATAGAGCAGCGCCTCGCGGTCCAGGTCGGCGATCGAGAACAGGCCGGTCAGGTCGAGCGGACTGGGAACCCGGAAGACCTCTTTCTCGGTGATGTCGAGCTCGCTGATCAGCAGCTCGAGCATCACCTCGTCGATGTCGTCCTCGACCTCGAGGCGCACCGGCGGGCGTCCGACCTTGCTGCGCAGCAGTTCCTTCTCCAGGGCGAACAGCAGGTTCTCCGCGTCGTCCTCCTCGACCTCCACGTCCTCGTTGCGGGTGACCCGGAACGTGCTGTGCTCGATGATCTGCATGCCGGAGAACAGCTGGTGCAGGTGCTGCGCGATCACGTCCTCCAGCGGGACGAACCGGCCGCCACCGAGCGGGACGAAGCGGGACAGGATCGTCGGCACCTTCACCCGGGCGAACTGGCGCACGCCGGTGACCGGGTTCCGCAGCAGCACGGCGAGGTTCACGCTCAGGCCGGAGATGTAGGGGAACGGGTGGGACGGGTCGACCGCGAGCGGGGTGAGCACCGGGAAGATGCGGTTCTCGAACAGGTCGGTCATCTGCCGGCGCTCGTCCTCGTCGAGCTCGTCCCAGCGGAGGATCTCGATGCCGTGCTGGGCCAGCGCGGGCCGGACGTCGTTGGCGAACACGTACGCCGCGTCGCCGACCAGCTCCCGGGTGCGGGTGAGGATCGCGTCGTGCAGCTCGCGGGGCATCAGGCCAGAACTGCCGGCCACGGCGACACCGGCGGCCATGCGTCGCTTCAGCCCCGCCACGCGGACCATGAAGAACTCGTCGAGGTTGGAGGAGAAGATGGCCAGGAACCGGGCCCGCTCCAGCAGCGGCACCCGTTTGACGTCCTTGGCGAGGTCCAGCACCCGGTTGTTGAAGGCGAGCCAGGACAGCTCGCGGTCGGAGAACCGGTCTGCAGGAAGCTCGCGCTCCCCGACCTCGATGATGTCCCTGTCCCCGACCGAGGTCATGGCTGCTCCCGCTTCTGCACGGACCCGTGCTCCGACGCGTAGAGCACGTCGCGGTGGGCGACGTGGAATCCCGCGCTTTCGTACATTCTTACCGCTACCGGCTCGGCCATGTCGACGTACAGCACCACATGGTCGGCGCCGGCCTCCCGGAGGTGGAACAGGCCAGCCTGCAGCAGCACTGTGCCGTAGCCGCGGCCCTGCGCGCGCGGAGCCACGCCGAGGACGTAGACCTCGCCGACCGCTCCGACGAGCTTGGTCCAGTGGAAGCCGGCCAGCCCCCCGGCGTCGAAGCCGAGCAGCAGGCCGTCCGGGTCGAACCACGGTTCCGCGGCCCGGGCGGCGAGCCCGGTGGCGTCCAGCGCGCCCTGCTCCGGATGGTGGGCGAACGCCGCGGCGTTGACGGCCAGGAACTCCTCGACGTCCGACTCGACATACCCGCGAACGGTGAACCCCTCGGGGAGCCTCGGTGGAGTGACGTCGCCGAGGCCGCGCTCCATCACCAGCAGCCCGCGCGAGGGCGCCCACCCGAGAGCTGCGGCGAATCCCTGGGCGGCAGGCAGGTCGCCGAACGCCCAGACGGCCCAGCCCCCTGCTCCGGCTCCCTGAGCTGCCGGGAGCGACGAGCGGCCGTCACGAAGGGCGGCCTCCAGCTGATCGACCAGCCCGCGTCCGACGCCCTGCCGCCGGTGCGCGGGATCGACCACCAGCTGGGCGGTGCCGTAGCCGGGCTGCCACTGGAGGTAGCCGGCCAGGGCGTCACCGTCGCGCGAGAGCAGGTGCAGGGCGGCGTCGTCCCGGAGCGCGAAGTGGGCCTCCTCGTTCAGCGGTTCGGTGCCATCGGACGCGGCTGCCCGGGCGGCCAGCGCCCGCACGTCGTCCGCCTGTTCAGGAGAGAGCCGGGAGATCCACACGCGGTCAGGCTAGACGACGAGGAGAACCGGACGACGGGCCTTCGAGACGTCGACCACCGCGGGCCGCCGGCGCCCGGTGCGAGGATGGGGCATGGCCCCTGCTCCGCGCTACACCGCCGAGCCGTCCGACCCGGGTGCGTACACCGCGACGAACGACCGGCTCTACAGCCGGTTCGCGGGCGGGTACGACCTCGTGGTGAAGCTCGTCCCGGTATGGCGAGGCTGGCTGGTGCGGGGCGCTGCCGGAGATCCGCGGCCCTCGGGTGCTGGAGGTCTCCTTCGGGACCGGCTGGCTGCTCACCCGCTACGCCGGCCGTCACCGCGTCGACGGGATCGACCTGAATCCGGACCTGCTCGCCATCGCCCGCCGGAACCTCGCGTCGCGGGCCTGCTCACCGCAGCCGGGCTTCGCGTCGAGGACGAGGAGATCGGGGGGTGGGGCAGCGTGCACCGCTACCTTGCCACCAAGCCCGGCGCGCCCGAGGCCTCCTGACCCGGTCAGTGCGTGTCCGGCGTGGTGCCGGCCAGGAGGTAGTAGAAACCGCCGAAGACCGCCTCCTCCGAGACGTCATGGCAGACCGCGCGAACCTCGGCCCGCACCGGCCGGTCCAGTTCGCCGCCGAACCACGGTGCTGCGGCCCGCCACGCCCGGTTGACCACGGCGAAGCCCTCGCGGGACGACTCGGCGAACCCGATCAGCCCCACGCGGCCCCCGGGCCGCACCGCGTCGATCATCATCGAGAGCGTCTCGCGCCAGCGCGGGATGATGTCGATCGCGAAGGTGCACAGGGAGGCGTCGAACCGTTCCGTCGGCCGGTACCCGGCCGCGTCGGCCTCGACGAGTTCGAAATTGCTCCACCCCCGGCGGGTCACCCTGCGGTGGGCCAGCTCGAGCGTTCCCGGCGAGTTGTCGACGCCGACGATCCGTCCGGAGTCGCCGATCGCCCGCTGCAGCAGGTCGAAGTTCAGGCCGGTTCCGCAGGCCACGTCCAGCACGGTGGACGCGGCGTCCAGCCGGAGTCGCCCGATCAGCCGGGACCGGTACGGCGAGCGTGCCGTGGCCCGGCAGGTCCAGGCGTCCACCTCCCAGAACCAGGGAATCGACGAGAAGCGGTCATACATCCTGCGGACCCTGGACTCGTCCACGTCCGTGCCTCCCGACTGCGCATCGTCGCGCCCGGTTCGAGCCTACGCACGGCAACCGGCCCGCGAGGCGTGCTGGACGACTCAGAGGATGAACGGAATGAACCTCCTGGTGGTGCGCAGGTAGCGGTCGTACTCCTCACCGAACACGACCCTGCACTCGGCTTCGTCGGCCCGCGCGGTCCAGATCCGGAATCCTGTGGCCGCCAGGGCAAGCAGGGCTCCCGCCCACGTCGGCCGCTTGAAGAAGATCCCCCAGGTGAGCAGGAGCAGGGAGCTGTAGAGCGGGTGCCGGATGTAGCGGTAGATGCCCGTCGTGACCAGCCGGGAGGTCGCCTCGAACGGCAGCAGCGCCGGATCCGCGGCACGGCGGCCCGGCACCTGCCGGCCGCTGCGGGCCAGAAGCACGAAGCCCCACACCGCAGGGATGATGCTCAGGGTCATCAGCACCCAGGAGACGAGCTGGTGCCAGGCCAGGGGCTCCCGCCACCAGTCGGGGACCACGAGCAGGAAGAGCGCGGCGATGCACTCCCACGCGAACAGCCGGGGGAAGCCGTGCGAGCGGGGACGCCGCAGCGAACGCCAGGACACCGCGACCAGGACGGCGCTGATCGTCGCGAACCCGATCAGCTGCCACTGCATGCCGGATCCCTGGGGATCAGCGCCGGGTGGTGTCCGCGGAGAACCGGTAGCCGACGTTGCGCACGGTGCCGATCAGGGACTCGTGCTCCGGGCCGAGCTTGGCGCGCAGGCGCCGGACGTGCACGTCCACCGTGCGCGTGCCGCCGTAGTAGTCGTAGCCCCACACGTCGGCGAGCAGGTGCTCGCGGCTGAACACCCGTCCCGGGTGCTGCACCAGGTACTTCAGCAACTCGAACTCGGTGTAGGTCAGGTCGAGCGCGTCGCCGTCCAGCATCACCGAGTAGGCCTGGTCGTCGATCACGATGCCGCCGGCGGAGATCAGCCCGTCGTTCGACGACGCGGTGATCAGCAGCCGGATCCGCGCCTCGAACTCGGCGGGTCCGGCCGTGTCCAGCACGACGTCGGACAGGCCCCAGTCGGACGCGACGGCGGCCAGCCCGCTCTCGGTGAGCACGAGCAGCAGCGGGACGGTGGAGCCGGACGACTGGAACAGCCGCGCCATCATCCGTGCACCGGCGAGGTCGCTGCGCCCGTCGAGGACGACGAGGTCGCAACGGGCCGATTCGGTCAGGGCCTGGGTGTCGGCCGCGACGCCCTGGATCTCATGCGCGAGCAGCGCCAGCACCGGCAGCGAGCGCTCCGCGGGGATGCCGCCGGCGACCTCGTTGCTGACCAGCAGCAGTTGCCCCATGCTCACCCCCTGAACGGCTGTCTCGTCTGATGACCAGCGCTCACTCTAGTGATTCGCGGGTGCGGGTCGTAACCCGGGCCAGCTTCGGGCGGCTCACGCGTCCACGTCGAGCACCAGGGTGACCGGTCCGTCGTTGACCAGTGTCACCTCCATGTGCGCACCGAAGCGGCCCGTCTCGACGTGTGCTCCCCTGCGCCGCAGCGCGGCCACGTATGCCTCGACCAGAGGCTCGCTGACCGGGCCTGGCGCTGCCGCGCTCCAGGACGGGCGACGCCCCTTGCGAGTGTCGGCGTAGAGGGTGAACTGGCTGACCACGAGCAGCGGAGCACCGGCGTCGGCACAGCTGCGCTCGCCGTCGAGGATGCGCAGCTGCCAGGTCTTCTCCGCGAGCCGGTCGGCGACCGCCCCGGTGTCGGCGTGGGTGACGCCGACCAGGACCAGCAGCCCGGGTTCATGGATCGCGCCGACCACCTCGCCGTCCACGGTCACGTCCGCCCGCTGCACCCGCTGCACCACCGCCCGCATGGGCTCATCCAAGCATGCCGCGGGCTCACTCCGGCTGGAGCGCCCGGGCCCGGGAGGCGAGCGCGTGCGCCCAGCAGGCCACAGCCACGGTGGCGGCCGCAGCGGCGATACCGCCGGTGAGCACGGCGAAGACCACCGCCCTGCCGCCGATGCCGGGCCCGCCGGCGATCACGACCCGGCTCACGGCTCCGAGCAGCCCGGCCGCGGCGGCGAGCCACGGCAGCGCCCGGGCGAGGCCGGACGCGGGCTGCGCGGGCGGCTCGACCACCGGGTGCCGGGCCGCCACCCACGCGATCACGAGCAGGCCGAGGGCGCTGCTGGCGTACTGCGCGTACTGGTAGCCCGGCAGCGGCCCGAGCGGGCTGGGGTAGCTCACGGCGAGGAAGGCCAGATGGGTGGCGCCGAACCGTCCGGGGTGGGTGAACTCGTCCCAGCCGACGTGGCTCGCAGCGCCGACGGCGAGTGCCAGCGGGACCGCCCACCACGGGGACGCTCTCCGCGCGGGACTCCAGCGCGCGCGGACGGGCTTTGGCGAGAGGTCGTGCAACGCGCGTTCGACCGAGCGCCACAGGCCCCACAGCGCCAGACCGAGCACCACGTCGACGGTGAGGACGCCGAGCGCGGTGTGCGTCCACGCGCCGAGGGACGACAGGTTGGGCAGGAAGTACGGCAGGTCGGGGCTCATGCTGCCGGCGGCGAGCGCCGCGAACGGAAGCACCCGCGCCCGACCGTGGCGCAACGGCAGCACCGCGGCGGCGTGGGCGGGCGTGAACGGCACGCACCCACGGTAGGTGAGCCGGCCAACCCGCGGACTCCCCGCGACGCCCGGCGAGGGCAATGGTCGCCCGCACCGACACCCGCCGGCGGGAATGGGCACTCGACCCGTCCGGTTATGCTCGTCGGGTGCTGACCCCGCTCTCGGTGACCGGCGTGGTGGTGTTCACCGCCTGCCTGGTGCTCGCCGTGCTCGCCGGGCTCGGCATCGTGGCATTGCTGCGCGGCAGAAGAGGGGAGTGAGATGGCGTTCGAGATCCCGGCCGACCTGAACCCGGCACTGGTCGGGCTCGCCTGGCTGCGCGGGCGCTGGGAGGGCACCGGCTACCGGCAGTGGCCCGGGCTGGAGAAGCACAGCTACGCGCTGCAGGTCGACTTCGCCGACAACGGCGAGGACTACCTGCACTACCTGTGCCAGGCCTTCGAGACCGACGCGGACGGCGCCCCCACCAAGCCGCTGTTCATGGAGACCGGCTTCTGGCGACCGCTCGCCGACGGCACCGTGGACGTGATGATGTGCAGCCCGGACGGCTTCGCCGAGATCTGGTTCGGCAAGGTGCAGCCGGGCCGGCTCGACCTGATCACGGACGCGGTCGCACGCACCCGGGACGCCAAGGTCGCCTACACCGCCGGCCGGCGGCTCTACGGCAACGTCGAGGGCCGGCTGCTGTTCTCCTTCGACCGGGCCACCGAGGACGAGGAACTGCAGCCGTACCTCTGGGCCCAGCTGGAGCGCGCGTGACCGTCCTGCTCACCGAGGGCCCGGACGCGGGAGCGCCCTGGCACTACGGCGACCCGTTCCGCGAGCAGAAGGCACTGCTCGCCGGGGCGGCAGGGGTGGACCTGTCCCACCGGCCCGTGTTCACCGTGTCCGGCGCAGACCGGCTGCGCTGGCTGAACGACATCACCAGCCAGGACTTCGCCGCTCTCGCGCCCGGCGAGCCCACCACGGCCTACATCCTGGACGCACAGGGCCGGCTCACCCACGTCTTCGGCGCCACCGACGACGGCACCACGCTGTGGTGCCACACCGAACCGGGCCACCTCGCGCCGCTGCTGGAATGGCTGCGCCGGATGGTCTTCGTCGCCCGGGTCGAGATCGACGAGGTCGACGACCACGTGCTCGCGCTGCCCCCGGGCGCCACCGCCGGCCCCGTGATCGTCCCCCGTGCCGACCTCGAGGCCACCCTCGGCGGGACCCGCGCCGGCATCTGGGCGATGGAGGCGCTGCGGATCGCGTCCGGCACCCCTCGGGTCTTCCTCGACACCGACGAGCGCACCATCCCCAACGAGCTGGCCAACCCCGCCGACGACCGGCTGGGTCCCGCGGTGCACCTGCGCAAGGGCTGCTACCCCGGCCAGGAGACGGTCGCCCGGGTCTACAACCTTGGTCGTCCGCCGCGACGGCTCACCCTGCTCCACCTGGACGGCAGCGCCGAACGGCTGCCTGCCATCGGCGCGGAGGTGCTGCTGGACGGCCGCCCGGCCGGCCGGATGGGCACCAGCGAGCGGCACTACGAGCTGGGTCCGATCGGACTCGCCCTGCTGAAGCGGAACGCTCCGGCCGACGCCGAACTGCTCGTCGACGGCGTCGCGGCGTCCCAGGAGCTGCTGGTTGACCCGGAGTCGGGCCTGCACTGGCGTCCCGAACCGGGCATCGGACGAGCGTGAAGCGAGGCACGGTCCTGCGCGGGCTGGCCGTGGTCGCGGCCGTGGCGCTCGCGTTCACCGTCGGGGCCAACTGGTCGGTCCTGGTCCGCCCGCCGCTGGTGGTCGGGCAGGACGCCGTCACCGATGCCGCGACCACCGCTGTCGTCCCTGTGGTGGAGGACGCCGATGGCCGAGTGCTCGTGGTGCGTCCCCCGTCGGGCGCGACCGAACGGAACGTGCTCGTGGTGTTCTACCCGGGCGGTCTGGTCCGCCCGCAGGCCTACGAGTGGCTGGGGCGCGCCCTCGCGGTGGAGGGCTACACCACCGTGATCCCCGAGTTCTCCTTCGACCTGGCCGTCACCGGTGTCGGCCGTGCCTCCACCCTGATCGAGCGCTACGGCGGCGGGAAGAGGGTGGTGCTGGCCGGGCACTCTCTCGGCGGGGCCATGGCCGCGCAATACCTCGCCGACGAGCTCAAGGCCGGACGGCAGCCGGCGGTCGGGCTGATCCTTGAGGCGGCCTACCCGCCCGACGGTGCCGACCTGTCGAGTGCCCACCTGGCCTCGCTGACGCTGCGCGCCGGGAACGACGGCGTGGCGGACGCAGCGAAGGTCAGCGGTGGCCTGGCCCGGTTGCCGGCGGGCGCGCAGGAGGCCGTCGTGCCCGGCGCGGTGCACGCCTTCTTCGGACGCTACGGTCCGCAGTCCGGTGACGGCGTACCGGGCGTCGACCGCGCCGCCGCCGAGGCGTTCATCCTCAGCGCGGTCACGGGCTTCCTCGCCGGGCTCGGCTGAGCCGGGGCCTACTCCGGGCGGCGTGCCAGCACGTAGAGCCGAACGGTCTGCGCCTCCTCCGGGACAGGCTTGCGCTCGTACCACTCGGCCACCTCGAGCCCCGCGTCGGCGACGGCGGCCAGCACCTGGTCCCGCGGGTGCAGGACATAGTCGAGATCGACCGCGGTGCCGAGCAGAGTATCCACGTGCAGCACCTCGCCGCCGGTGTGCAGCGCCAGCGCCAGTGTCCCGCCCGGACGCAGCGTCGCCGAGACCGACCGCAGCGTGGATGCCAGCTCGGACGGCGCCAGGTGCACGAAGCAGTACCAGGCCAGGATCGTGCCCCACGCCGCCGCATTCCTGGGCCGCAGCAGCTGGTGGAACCGCCCCACCGAGAAGTCCAGGTCGGGGTAGGCCGCGCGCGCCTGCTCGACCATTCCGGCCGAGGCGTCCAGTCCGTGCACCTCGGCGCCGGTGTCGGCGAGGAACGCCGCGATCTGGCCGGGGCCGCAGCCGAGGTCCATGATCGGGCCCTCGTTGAGCTCGGCGATGTGCTCCAGCAGCCACACGTCGAACGGCTTGGTGATCAGCTCCTCGCCGAACTGCTCGGCATAGGCGGGAGCGACGGCGTCGTAGGCCGCGACGACCTTCGCGTCCCTTGCCTGGACGCCTTCGGCGAGCACCGTCTCGAGATCTGCGGACGGGGCGACCAGCTGCTCTGCCTGCGGCACCGGCCCGAGCAGGTGGATCCAGCGGGCGTCCCTGCCGTGCTGCACCTGGGTCTCGCGGACCAGCGGCTCGGGGGCGGCGGCCAACCGGGCCAGGCAGGCCTCGACCGCCTCCTTGTCGGCGAACGGGTGCAGCCGCTCGGTGCGGGTCTTCAGTTCACCTGCCGACTGGGCGCCCCGGAGCAGCAGGACGGTGAGCAGCGCCCGCTCGTCGTCGGCCGGCTCCAGCACCTCGTCGAGCAGCTGGTGGTACTTCACCACCCGCGAGCCCGCGCCGGCCCAGACCAGCCGCAGCAGGCCGCGATCCTTCAGCGTCCGGGCCGCGTCCTGGAGGTCTCGTTCGGAGAGGTCCATCACGGGGTCGCGGCTGGAGGTCTGGTTGCAGGCGAGCCGCAGCGCGTTCAGGCTGAGCGGATAGCTCGCGGGAACGGTGCGCTGCTTCTCAAGCAGGCTGCCGATGATGCGTTGTTCGGTCGGATCCAGCACCGGGAGCGCCATGGCAGCACACTAGCGAGCCTGGCCGTGCGAACCGGACGGTGGTCACGACTCGGGGTCGGGCACCCCGTAGGGCAGGTCCTCGATGCCGACGAGATGGGCCTCGACCCGCGGTCGGGCACGCGAGAACGCGTCCTGCTCCCTGCGCCGCCGCTCGAACAGGACGGCGGCGATGAACCGCTCCGGGTGAGTCCCGACCGGCGGGTCCGGCGCAACGAAACGCTCCAGCTGGGCGGCGAGCCTCAGGGCGTTGCGGTAGCGGACCGGCGGCGGGAACTCGTGGGCCCGGGACAGGAACAGCCGGGCGCGCAGCGCGAGCCCCCCGGGCAGGGGCCGGATGTCGGTGAGCTGCGCCCAGCCGGCGAGTTCCGGGGGGAACCACAGCGGCGGCACGGTGCCCCTCACGCCGCGCATCCGCACGACGTAGGTGCCGGCCAGGTAGTCGCCGACCCGCTTGCCGCGGTCGTTGAGCATCGAGGTGACGAAGGCCAGTCCGCCGAACAGCAGCCAGAGCTCGAACACGCCCACCAGCGCACGGACCGACGCGTGCCGCAGCCGGATCGGGCCGCCGTCGTCCCGGAGCACCTGCAGGCCGAAGGCCAGCTTGCCGAGCGACCGCCCACGGCTGAGGGTCTCGACCGTGATCGGGGTGATCAGGAACACGATGACAAGCAGCGCAGAGACGAGCGCCGTAGCCATGGCCTCGTCGAACCGGTCGGCCCCGATCACGCTGATCAGCAGGACCGGCAGGCCCAGGACGACCAGGCCGGTGACCAGCGCGTCGATCAGCCACGCCCCCGCGCGCGCCAGCACCGAGGCGGCGCTGATCTGCAGCGCAACCCCCTCTCCGGTGAGGATCTCGTCGGCCACGCCCCGAGGCTACCGGGGAGAGCAGGCCCTACGCTGGCGGCGTGGACATCGACGTGTTCGCCGTTGCGCACGCCCCCCAGTGGCGCCGGCTGGAGATGCTGGCCGCCCAGCGCCGCCTGACCGGCCGGGAGGCAGACGAACTCGTGCACCTGTACCGCCAGGCTGCCACCCACCTGTCGTTGCTGCGCTCCAGCGCGCCGGACCCGGGCCTGGTCTCCGAGCTCTCCGTCATCCTGGTCCGCGCCCGCGCGCGGATCGCCAGCCCGAACACCCTGACCTGGGCCACGATCGCCGCGTTCTTCACCCGGACGATCCCCGCGGCGCTGTACCGGATCCGCTGGTGGTCGGTCGTGGTGAGCGCGGCCTGCCTGCTGGTCGCAGCGGTCGCAGGCTGGTGGATGGTCACGAACCCGGACGTGCTGAACACGGTCGTCACGCCCGAGGAGCAGCGCTACATCGCCGAGCAGGCCTTCGCGTCGTACTACTCCGAGTACCCGAGCGCGAGCTTCGCCGCGCTGGTCTGGACCAACAACGCGATCATCGCCGCGCTGTGCGTGGCCACGGGCATCACCGGGCTGTACCCCGCACAGATCCTGTTCTCCAACTCCCTCAACGTCGGCGTGATGTGGGCCGTGATGCGCGTCCAGGGCGCTGAGGGGGTGTTCTGGTCGCTGATCCTGCCGCACGGCCTGCTCGAGCTCAGCTGCGTGTTCGTCGCCGGCGCGGCCGGGATGCGCCTGTTCTGGGCGTGGCTGGTGCCCGGTCACCGCAGCCGCTCACAGTCGCTGGCGGAGGAGGGCCGCACCACGATGGTGATCGTGGTCGCGCTCACCATCGGACTGGCCGTCAGCGGCTTCATCGAGGGCTTCGTCACCGGGTCGTCGATGAACCCCTGGCTCAAGCTCGGCATCGGCGTGCTCGCCTGCACAGCCTTCTGGCTGGTCACCTTCCTCGCCGGACGCCGCGCTGTCGCCGCGGGCACCGATCCCGGCGTGAGCGACGAGGAGGCCCGCAGCCGGGTCGCCGTCGCCGGCTGAGCTCACAGGCGCCCGGCGGCCTTCAGCGCGAGGTACTTGTCGCACACGGCCGGGGCGAGGTGGTCCGGATCGGCCTGCACCACCTCGACGCCGATCCGCTTCACGCGGGCGGACAGCGCCTGGGTGGCCAACCAGAGGCGTCCGTCCGCGGCGGCGCTGTACGCCGCGGCCACGGTCGTCGCTCCGCCCGCTCCGAATCGCTCGGCCGGGTCGGTGACGTGTGCGATCACCACCTGGTGATCGTGACCCATCCGGGTCAGGACGGTACCGAGCCCGTCGGCGTACAGCGCCGGATCCAGCGCGGTCACGAGGATCACCAGGCTGCGCTGGCGACACAGTTGGTCGACCTGATGGGCGACCTGCGGCCAGTCGGTCTCGGTGAGGACGGCCTCGGTCCCGCTCAGACCGTCGGCGAACGCGGCCAGCGCGGAGCCCTTGCCGGTGCCGGGCAGCCGCAGCCGTACCTGTTGGTCCGCCACGAGCAGGCTCATCCGGTCTCCGGACGCCGCGCCGAGCGCGGCCATCAGCAGGCACACCTCGATGCCCGCGTCGAGCCGCAGCTGGTCGGCCGCGCCGTCACCGCCGATCCGGCCGGCGGCCCAGCGGGAGGTGTCCAGCACCAGCAGGACGTGCCGGTCGCGCTCGGGACGCCAGGTGCGCACCATCGTCCGGGCCGCCCGGGCGGACGCCCGCCAGTCGATCGAGCGGACGTCGTCGCCGATCGCGTACTCGCGCAGCGAGTCGAACTCGGTGCCCTGCCCGCGCACCTGCACCGACGCCTGCCCGTCCAGCTCGCGCAACCGGGCCAGGCGGTAGGGAAGGTGGCTGCGGGAGCGGAACTCCGGCAGCACACGCAGCACCCCGGGCACGACGAACGTGCGCTGCCGCGCGGCCAGGCCCAGCGGACCGAACGAGCGGACGGTCACGCCGGCCGCGGCGAGGTCGCCGCGGCGGCTCGGCGTGAGCCTCGTCTGCTGACGCAGCGACTCACCGCCGGGCACGACCAGGCGGGGCCGTCGCGCTGCGGGGCTCGCGCTCGGCGGCCACGCGTCCCGTACCTGCACCCGTGCGGTGCGCTGCGTCGGGTTGGCGAGCGTGAGCCGGGAGGTCGCGGTTTCGGTCAGGCGGACACTGCCGGGTAGCTCCCGGGTGATCCGCAGCCGGTCCGGATGCACCGCGGCCAGCAGGTCGGCCGTGACGACCAGCACCACCAGGACCACCCAGCCGACCACGACGATCGGCTGCGGCCAGGCGATCGCCGGCAGGATGCCGACCAGCACCAGCAGAGGGACGCGACCCGAGACCGTCATGGCTCAGCGCGGTACCGGGACGGTCGCCAGCACGCTGCCCACGACGCTCGCGGCCGTCGTTCCGTCCATCTGGGCCTCCGTGCGGATCCCGATCCTGTGGTTCAGGGTGGGCACAGCCATCGCCTTGACGTCGTCGGGGGTGACGAAGTCGCGCCCGTTCAGCCACGCCCACGCCCGCGCCGTCTTCATCAGGGCGGTGGCTCCGCGCGGCGAGACGCCGAGCGACACCGACGGGGCCGACCGGGTGGCGCGACAGATGTCGACGACGTAGGCCAGCACCTGCTCCTCGACCCGGGTGGTCGCAACCTGCGCGCGGGCGGCCGCCAGCTCGGCGGCCCCGGTGACCGGGCCCAGCCCGGCCCCGGCGAGGTCACGTGGGTCGAAGCCGGCCGCATGCCGGGCCAGCACCCCGATCTCGTCGTTGCGGGGCGGCAGCGGCAGCACCAGCTTGAGCAGGAAGCGGTCCAGCTGCGCCTCCGGCAGCGGGTAGGTGCCCTCGTACTCGACCGGGTTCTGGGTGGCGACCACCATGAACGGGTCGGGCAGCGGACGCGGCACGCCGTCCACGCTGACCTGCCGCTCCTCCATGGCCTCCAGCAGAGCCGCCTGGGTCTTCGGCGGCGTCCGGTTGATCTCGTCGGCCAGCAGCAGGTTCGTGAACACGGGGCCGGGCCGGAAGTCGAACCGCGCGGCCTGCGCGTCGTAGATCAGCGAGCCGGTGACGTCGCCGGGCATCAGATCGGGCGTGAACTGCACCCGCCGGGTCTCGAGCGCGAGACTGGTCGCCAGCGCCCGGACGAGCAGGGTCTTCGCCACGCCCGGCACGCCCTCGAGCAGCACGTGGCCGCCCACCAGCAGGCCGACCAACAGTCCGGTCACGGCGCCGTCCTGGCCGACCACGGCCTTGCCGACCTCCTGGCGCACCCGCTGCAGCGACTCCTGGGCCGGGTTCAGTGCCCAGCCGCCCGCGCTGGTGGCGTACCGGGCCGGTCCGGGCGCGGGCGCGGGGTCGGGCGGGGCGCTCGGGCCCGTGGCCGGCGGGGGAGCGTAGAACTGGTCACTCACGGCTGGTCAGCTTTCGTTCGAGGTCGGTCAGTTCGGTGGCGAGCGCCACCAGGTCGGTGTCGGTCGGCGGCGGCGGGCCGTAGCAGAGGGTACGCAGCCGCTCCGGGGCATCGCCGGTGGCCCGGGCGAGTCGTTCGACCACCAATTCGGGCGCGGCGGACGCGGGCAGCCCGAGCCGCGCGGCGAGCCGGTGCAGGGTGGCGGCCCGCAGGCCAGCGGCGGCATGTCCGCGCGCCCCCGCCTGCCGGTACAGCCGGGCCAGGCCTGAGGACACCTCGGACGCCGGCACCTCCACCGGCAGCTGTTCGCGCACCAGCGGGCCGAAGCGGCGCCCCCGCCACACGGCCGCCGCCGCACCGGCCACCACCAGCACCGCCAGTGCCGCACGAGACCACGGCGGGAGCAGGGACCACTCGTCGATGGTGCCGGTGCCGGCCTGCGCGTCCGACACGACGGCTTCCGTCCCGGGCAGGTACCAGGTGAGCTTCGGGTGGCGTCCGAACACGCGCAGGGCAAGCGCTGCGTTGCCGTTGTCGGTGATCGTGTCGTTGCGCAGCCACCGGTTGCCGGCGACCACGGTCACGCGGTGCCGGGACAGCGTGGTGTCGGCGTAGAGCCCGCTTCCCTCGTTCCCGGGGGCGAAGCAGGTCGTGACCAGGTTGGTCCGGGCCCGCACGCCCCACTCCCGGGACGGGGTCAGCGTGCCCGCGGCGGCCGCGTCCGGATCGGTGCAGTTGGCGGCCGCGACGTCGGCGTCGGTCCACCAGTAGTCCGGCATGACCCGCTCGTCGGTCAGGTCGTCGACGGTGACCAGGTCACTGACCGCGGTGTAGACCACCACCACGTCGGCGGGCACGTCGTTCAGCCGCGCGACCGCCGCGTCGGAGAGCTCCTCGGACAGGTAGACCACGAGGGTGCTGCCGGCGGTGGCCCGGGTGGTGGCGTCGTCGAGGGTGGTGACCTGGGCGACCTCCACCCCGTCCGCGGCGAGCACCTGGCCGAGTGCGCGCGCCCCCTGGGGCCGCGGGTCGGTGATCGAGCCGGGAAGGCGGTCGGGCGATTCGGGCAGCAGGGCCGCGACCGCCACGAGCGCGGCGAACAGGCCGAGCAGCACGCCGGCGGCGATGGCCCAGCGTTTCATCGGACCGCCTCCACGCTGACGCCGGGGTCGGTGGCCGGCGCGTCGGCCGCGGGAGCGGGACGGGTGTCCGCCACTTCGGCCGCGAGCGCGAGCATCGCCTCGTACTGGAACGCGGTGCCGTCGCGGCGGCCGTAGGCGAGGGAGTCGAAGACGTCGGCGGCACCGGCGAGGCGGCCGGCCAGCCCGGGCAGGCGGGACGCGGCCCGTCCGGCGGCCTCGTGCGCGGTCATGCCGGCGAACTCATCGACGATGCCGCGCTCACTGAGCGAGCGGATCATGGCGCGGAAGGTGCCGAGGGTGGCCTCGGCCCACTGGCCCGTCGCGGCCAGTCCGGCCGCTGCGGTGCGCAGCTCCTCTGCGGTGCGCTCCTCGTCGGAGAACACCTCGGCGTGGCGGTGCTTGCGGCGCAGCGGGCCGAGGATCGACCACGCGGCGATCCCGGCCAGGCCCACGACGGTGAGCGCGATCGCGGTCAGCTGCCCGGTGGACAGGGCGTGGGTGGAGTCCGGGTTGCCGGTGAGCCAGTCGAGCAGCTTCCGGAACTGGTCGGAGATCCAGCTACCGACGTTGGCGTAGATCGGGTTGGACAGTTCGTCGGCGAGTTGCCGGCGTGCCTCGTCGGCGTCCGGGGTCAGCGGTGGGCTCATCCGTACAACGCCTCGCTGAGCTGCAGGTCGTAACCCTCCCTGCGGATCCGGGCGTCCACGTAGAGCAGGCCCTGCACGGCGGCAGTCAGGGGCAGGCTCAACACGGAGGAGGTGAGGCTGGACGCGGTGGTCATGCCGATCAGCGCGAGGTTCGCGTCCGCGATGCCGAGCAGCGCACCGGCGAAGCTGAACACCGAGGAGACGGTGCCGGCGGCGAGGGAGATGATCACGCTCGACAACCCGTAGATCCCGAGCATCCGCCAGAACTGGCCGTGGGTGAGGAACCAGCTGCGCCGGATCGCCCGGAGCGGGCCGAGTCGCTCGACCGAGATCACCGCAGGGGCGAGGATGAGGCGGGTGCCGAGCCAGATCGCCAGGGGCACGGCGACCAGCGTGCCGAGCACCGCGAGCGATTTCGGCCCGGCCGAGGCCGAGCCGAAGCCGGCCAGCAGGACGGCGAACCACGCCGCGATCGGCACCGCGCAGACCAGGCTGAAGCCGAGTGCGGCCCAGAGCCGCGAACCCATCCGCCGCAGGGCCTCCTGCGGGCTGACCCGCCGTGCAGCTGCCGCCTCGGACACCGCGTAGATCAGGCCCATGCCGACCACGACGCCGGTCACGGAGCTGGTCAGCGAGCTGGTCAGGGTCGTCCACGAGAACAGCCCGGCGTCGAAGTAGTCCTCACTCCCGGTGTCCATGAACGACCCGCCGAATTGGCGGCTGAGCACGTAGCCGACGCCCAGGCCGAGGAGCTCGGCCACCATGACGAGCGCCACCGTGAGCCCGAACATGGTCAGGGGGGCGTAGCGGACGGCACGGAACGCGCCACCGAGGATGTCGCCGAGCTGGAGCGGACGCGGCGGCACGATCCCCGGTTCGCCGATCGGCGCCGTCCAGTCGGTGCGTACCTGCTCGGGAGCCAGCTGGGCGGCGTAGTACCCCGGCCCGTCCCAGCCGTTGGGGTAGGTCATCGATGCTCCCGGGGTGTCTGCTGCCCCGAGTCTAGGGGTCGGCGTCCCCGCGGACCGGGTTGGGGACGGTTCCGAACTCGGTCCACCCCGCGTCGCTCCCGTCCCGCGAGAAGGCGCGCGGTCACCGCCGCACTGGTGAGATCAGGCCTTCTTGGCGCGGTTGCGCTGCTTGGCCCGCTCGTCGGCGCTGAGGGCGACCTTGCGAATCCGGACGTTCTTCGGCGTGACCTCCAGGCACTCGTCGCCGCGGCAGAACTCCAGCGCCTGCTCCAGGCTCAGCAGCCGCGGCGGGATCAGCCGCTCCAGCTCGTCCCCTGTGGAGGAGCGGACGTTGGTCAGCTTCTTCTCCTTGGTCGGGTTGACGTCCATGTCGTCCGGACGCGGGTTCTCCCCGACGATCATTCCCTCGTAGACGTCATCGCCGGGAGCCACGAACAAGGTGCCGCGCTCCTGCAGGTTGAACAGGGCGTAGGAGGTGACCGAGCCGGTCCGGTCGGCGACCAGCGAGCCGGTGATCCGGGTCTTGATCTCGCCGGCCCACGGCTCGTAGCCCTCGAAGACGTGGTGCATGATGCCGGTGCCGCGAGTCTCGGTGAGGAACTCGGTGCGGAAGCCGATCAGGCCACGCGCCGGGATGACGTACTCCACCCGCACCCAGCCGGTGCCGTGGTTGACCATCTGCTCCATCCGGGCCCGGCGGGTACCCATCAGCTGGCTGATCGTGCCGACGTGCTCCTCGGGGACGTCCACGGTCAGCCGCTCGACCGGCTCGTGCAGCTTGCCGTTGATCTCGCGAGTGAGCACCTCGGGCTTGCCGACGGTGAGCTCGAAGCCCTCCCGGCGCATCATCTCGACCAGGACGGCCAGCTGCAGCTCGCCTCGTCCCTGCACCTCCCAGGTGTCGGGACGGTCGGTGTTCAGCACCCGGATCGACACGTTGCCGACCAGCTCGGAGTCGAGGCGCCCCTTGACCAGGCGGGCGGTGAGCAGCTTGCCCACCTGGCCGGCCAGCGGGGCGGTGTTGATGCCGATCGTCATCGAGATGGACGGCTCGTCCACCGTGATCAGGGGCAGTGGCTTCGGGTCGTTCGGGTCGGCGATGGTCTCGCCGATCGTGATCTCAGGGATGCCGGCGATCGCGACGATGTCACCGGGACCCGCGGACTCGGCCGGCACCCGTTCGAGCGCCTTGGTGATCAGCAGCTCGGAGAGCCGGACGTTGGTGACGGTTCCGTCGTGGCGGCACCACGCCACCGTCTGGCCGCGGGTGATCGTGCCCTCGACGATGCGGCACAGGGCCAGCCGGCCGAGGTACGGGGACGCGTCCAGGTTGGTCACGTGGGCCTGCAGCGGCGCGTCCTTCGTGTACAGCGGTGCCGGGATCGTCTCCATGATCAGGGTGAACAGCGGCTCCAGGTTCGGCGAGTCGGGCATGCCGCCGTCCTCGGGCTGGGCCAGCGAGGCGCGTCCTGCCTTCGCCGCGCAGTAGATGATCGGGAAGTCGAGGTGGTGGGCCTCCTCGTCGTCGATCAGGTCCATGAAGAGCGCGTACACCTCGTCGACGACCTCGGCGATCCGGGCGTCGGCGCGGTCCACCTTGTTGATCACGACGATGATCGGCAGGTTCTTGGCCAGCGCCTTGCGGAGCACGAACCGGGTCTGGGGGAGCGGTCCCTCGGACGCGTCCACGAGCAGCAGGACGCCGTCCACCATCTCCAGGCCGCGCTCGACCTCGCCACCGAAGTCGGCGTGGCCGGGGGTGTCGATGATGTTGATGGTGACTGTCGAGCCGTCGGTCAGGGTGTGGTCGACGGCGGTGTTCTTGGCGAGGATCGTGATCCCCTTCTCGCGCTCCAGGTCCATCGAGTCCATGACGCGGGTGTTCACGTCCTGGTTCTCGCGGAACGCGCCGGACTGCCACAGCATGGCGTCCACCAGGGTGGTCTTGCCGTGGTCGACGTGGGCGATGATGGCGACGTTGCGCAGGTCTGCGCGTGCGGGCATGCGGGACTCCGTTGGGATCGGGAACCCGCTGAGTCTACCGCCCCCGCTCCCGATGTCCCCACCGGCCCTGCTCCCGATGCCTCCGCCGCCCCCCCCGCTCCGGATGCCCCCACCCCCCCACCGAGGGCCAGCCTTCGCGCCGAACGCTCCGCCCCCGGGCCGAGCCCTCGGCAGTAGGGCTGGCCCTCGGCGGGGAGCGGCGGTCGCGCTCAGTGCAGGTCGTCGGGGAGGTGCGGCGCGTGGCCGACCTTCATGGCCTCCAGCATGTCCGGACGGATGCCCACGCCGGTCTCCAGCCTGGCGTGCCAGCGGGAGTAGCTGAAGTAGATCAGGAACCCGATCACGAGCCAGACCAGGAACCGCAGCCAGGTCTCCACCGAGAGGTTCAGCATCAGGTAGCCGCAGATCAGCGCCGACAGGATCGGCACCACCGGCGAGAACGGGACGGTGAACGCCCGCTTCAGGTCCGGGCGCCTCCTGCGCAGCACCACCACGCCGATCGAGACCAGCACGAACGCGCTCAGCGTCCCGATGTTCACCATCTCCTCGAGCACGCCGACGGGGGTGAGCCCGGCGACGAGGGCGACCACGACGGTGACGATCACGGTGATCAGCCACGGGGTGCGGTAGGTCGGGTGCACCTTCGCCAGGCCCATCGGGAGCAGCGCGTCCCTGCACATTGCGAAGATCAGCCGGGTGGCACCGATCATCAGGGTGAGCACGACGGTGGTCAGGCCGGCCACCGCGCCGGCGGAGATCAGCGTCGCCATCCACGCCTGGCCGTGGTAGGCGAAGGCGTTGGCCAGCGCGGCGGACGGATCGAGTTTGTCGTAGGGCACCATGCCGGTCACGACCAGCGCGACCGCGCAGTAGAGGACCGTGCAGATGGCCAGGGACGCGATGATGCCGATCGGCAGGTCCCGCTGCGGGTTCTTCGTCTCCTCCGCGGTGGTCGCCACGACGTCGAAACCGATGTAGGCGAAGAACACCAGGGCTGCGCCGGCCAGGATGCCGCCGACGCCGAAGCTGGACGGAGCCGCGCCGGTGAGGAACTGCAGCAGCGGTTGCGTCCAGCTGAAGCCGGAGGCAGCGGCGGTCGGCACCGCCGGGGGCACGAACGGGGTGTAGTTGGCCGGGTTGATGAACCCGATGCCGGCGACGATCACGAACAGGACGATGAACAGCTTCACCCCGACCAGCGCCAGGTTCACCCGCAGCGATTCCTTGATCCCCACCGTGACCAGGACGCCGAGGACGAGTACGAGCAGGATCGCGGGCAGGTCCACCGTGCCGCCGTAGCTGATCGCGGCCGGGAGGGTGATGCCCAGCTTGCCGAGGAACGCGCCCAGGTAGGCACTCCAGCCCTGCGCGACGACGGACGCGCCGAGGAACATCTCCAGGATCAGGTCCCAGCCGATGATCCAGGCGAAGATCTCGCCGAGGGCGGCGTAGGAGAAGGTGTACGCCGAGCCCGACACCGGCACCGTGGACGCGAACTCGGCGTAGCACATGGCGGCCAGCGCGCAGCAGATCGCGGCGATGATGAAGCTGACCACGATGGACGGCCCGGCGACACTGTGCGCAGCGCGGCCGGTCAGGGTGAAGATGCCCGCCCCGATCACCACTCCGACCCCGAAGACCGTCAGGTCGAGGGCACCCAGTGACTTCTTCAGCTGGTACTCGGGTTCGTCGGTGTCGGCGATCGACTGCTCGATCGACTTCGTGCGCAGCAGGCTCATGGGTACTTCTCCGGGTATGAGGTGGCCGCGTCGGTGCGGCCGGACGACCCGACGAACCTAGACCCGGTGCGAAGGCTGCCGGCGCCGTGGCCAGCATGCGACCGGGCAGGGTCTGGGGCGCGACGGGGGGACGGCGGTACGCTCGCACCACTCTTGGCAGGGACGGAGGCACCGTGGGCGACTTCCTCGGCTCGTTGTGGCGGGCAATCCTGGGCGTTTGGGGCCTGGACAGCTCGATGGCGGAGTGGTTCCGGGACTATCCCCACTCGCTCGAGATCTCGATCACGATCGCGATGCTGGCCGGCGTCTCCACGCTGCTCGGCAACAGCGTGGTGCTGTTCCTGAACCGCATCCGCGGCTGGCGGTTCGCGCTCAGCCTCGTCTTCAACGGCGTTTCCATGGTGGCCCTGTTCGTCGTGCAGGCCGTCGTGATCGCGCTGATCGGCTTCCTGTTCACCGGTGACCGGCTGACCTTCTTCCAGGCCGCCAGGGCCGTGATGCTGGCCACGGCGCCGTTGTTGTTCGGCTTCCTCGAACTCGCCCCCTACCTCGGCCCGGGGATCGCCCGTGTCCTGCAGGTCTGGAGCCTGCTCGCGCTGTGGACGGTCGTGACCGTCGTCTACGCCGTCGGCTACTGGGAGGCGCTGCTGATCACCGGCATCGGGTGGGCTGTGATGCAGGGCCTGTCCTGGGCGCTGGCCCGACCCCTGAGCGCCCTCGGCAACACGATCTGGAGAGCCCTCTCCGGCAGCCCGACCCTGCTCACCGCCCAGGACCTGCTCTCTGGCCACCAGTTCATGCCGGTCGAGTTCGACTTCGACGTCTCCGCGGTCGAGGGGGGCGAACGGTGATGATCCTCGTGACGCTGCTGATCGGCGTTCTCGTGCTCGTCCTGGTGATCATGGCGATGGGTCCGCTGGAGTCGCTGGGCTGGTGGTCGGACAAGGGTGCGGAGAAGGCCGCGGCCACCATCGAACGGCTTCGCGAGGAGCACGCGAGGTCGGATCTGCGCACCTCCTACTCGCGCTACGTCGTCTACCTCTCCGGGATCGGCGCGATCGACGGCGAGTCCCGCCCGCCAGAGGAGGAGCCGTTCGTCGCGGCGATCCGGGACGGGGTGCCGGGCGCCTGCCTGGTCACCGACGTCTTCCCGTACTCGGTGAGCAACCACGGACTGACCGCGCAGCGTCCGATGTCGTGGCTGTGGCGCAGGATCGAGCAGGCCAGGTTCAAGAACCCCGAGGCGATGCTCGCCATGCTGGTGAACCTGCGCAACGCGATCCAGCTGTTCGTCAGCGCTGACCGCCGCTACGGGCCCACCTACAACATCGGCACGGCCCAGCAGGTACTCGAGTCGCTGCTGCGGCACGGCTACCGGCTCGGCAGCGGCGTCCCGGTGACGCTGGTCGGCTGGAGCGGTGGCGCCCAGATCTCGCTCGGCGCGGCCTGGTACCTCGGCCTGACGAAGATCCCGCTGGAGTTGATCTCGATCGGCGGGATGATGTCGGACGACTACGGTCTGGACCGCCTGCAGCACGTCTACCACTTGCGCGGAACGAAGGACCCCTTCGAGAAGCTCGGCTGGGTGATGTTCGCCGGGCGTTGGCCGATCGCCGTCGGCTCGCCCTGGTCGCGGGCGGTCAAGGAGAACCGGATCACGATCTACGACATCGGTCCGATGCAGCACAACGTGAAGGACCATTACTTCGACCCCACGGCGATCGCACCGGACGGCCGCAGCTACCTGCAGGTCACCTCCGACGCGGTCGTTGCCCTGCTCAACGGCACCGAGGTGCAGGTCATCCCCACCTGAGGCCGACGACCTCCATCGACCCCACCTCTCCGCTGCGAGCCTCTCCCTGATAACTGGGGCTCGGCGCCAGCGGTGGGGTCGGGTCGATCCTGGCCACCCGGGGGCGCGCCCGGGTCGGCTCAGGGACAGGCCCCATGGCCGGGAGGCCGTCCGCCCATAGGCTGGTCGCGTGACGCAATGGTTCACCGAGAGCTTTCGTGCGGAGTTCGCCCGGCAGGAGGCGGAGCTCGGCCGGGTCAACATCGCCGTGTTCGGCAAGACCGGGGTCGGCAAGTCGACGCTGGTCAACGCCATCTTCGGCGAGCCGGTCGCGGCGACCGGCATCGGAGCCCCGGTGACCAACGGCTCCCACCTGTACCTCGACAAGCGCGGCTCGCTCGGCGTGATCGACACCCGCGGGCTCGAGCTCGGCCGCGACGACGACCAGATCGTCAAGGAGCTCACCAAGGCGGTGCGAGAGAGCCGCACCAAGCCGGTCGACGAGCAGCTGCACGTCGCCTGGTACTGCGTGCGCGGCATGGACCGACGCTTCGAGGACTTCGAGGAGCGCTTCGTCCGGACCCTGGCCGACCTCGGGCTGCCGGTGGTGCTCGTGTTCACCCAGGTGCCGATGCGGGAGGGGCAGTACCACCCGGACGCGGTCGAGCTCGCCCGTCAGCTCCAGGCCCGCAACCTGCCGATCGTGGACGGCCGTCCGTACCTGACCTACGCGATGAGGGACCAGTTCACCGGTCAGCCGCCCTACGGCTTGATGGAGGTCCTCGGCGCCACCTTTCGCGTCGCTCCGGAAGCGGTCCAGGGTGCCCTCGCTGCCGCGCAGGCGATCGATGTTCAGCTCAAGGCGTCTGCCTCCAACAAGGCCGTCGCCGCGGCCGTGACCGCCGCGGCAGCTGCGGCGGCGGTGCCGATCCCGTTCTCCTCCGCCGCGATCCTGGTACCGATCCAGCTGTCGATGATGGCCCGGATCGCGCAGTTGCACGGACTCGGCCTGGACAAGTCCGCGCTGCTGGCGATCGCGTCCACGTCGGTCGCCACCTCGGCCGGACGCGCGGCCGCGGCCGGGCTGCTGAAGTTCATCCCCGGCGCGGGCAGCGTGCTCGGAGGGGTGATCAACGCCTCGGTGGCGTCCTCGCTCACCCTCGCCATGGGCCAGGCCTGGCTGGTGGTCTGCCAGCGGGCGTTCAACAAGGCCCTGCCCACGCTGGACGGCAGGATCGACGCCGAAGCGGTCGGACGCCTGTTCGAGGCCGAGATGGCCAAGCGGATGCCGCGGATCCGGCACAGGGACCAGGCCGTCGACCCTGCCTGAGGGCGGACACCCCTTCGCTTCGAAGACCAGCCCTATCGCCGAGCGTCCCGCCCTGGGGTGGAGCCCTCGGCGCTAAGGCTGGCCGTCGGCGTGGTCAAAGCCGTGCCGGAGTGCCCAGCGGGCGAGCTGGTCGCGGTCCTTGAGCCCCACCTTGCGCAGGCAGCTTGCGAGTTGGCCGCGGACAGCGTTCACACTCAGCCCGAGGGTGCTGGCGAGTTCCTCGTTGCTGATCCGGCCGATGCAGAGGTGACGGAGCAGGGCGCGCTCGAGCGGGGTGAACCTGCCCGGAACCCCGGCCGGCGGGCCGGTGTGGATGGCCGACGAGATGACCGTCTCGCCGCGCCAGGCTGCGCGCACGGTGAGGGGGAGCAGCCCGATGTCACGGGACTTCAGCAGGTAGCCGGACGCCCCCGCGTCGACGGCAGCACTCGCGCAGGAAGCGGACTCGTGGACGGTGATCACCACGACCCGGGCCCGGAACCGGCTGCTCGCTGCGGTCAGCGTCCGCACGGCGAGGAGCCCCTCGTCCAGAGTGGGTTGCAGGTCCATCACGACCACGTCGATGTCCCGGTACCGCAGCAGGGGGGCGACCAGGCCGCCGTAGGTCGTCTCGGCGACGGCGTGCAGGTCGGATTCCCGGGCCAGTCGCCGCCGGATCGCCTGGCGAACCAGCCGGTCCTCGTCGGCGACCGCGACATGGAGCACGCCCGGATCGGTCCGGGGGCGCACCACAGGAGCGGGCGTCGAGGGTTCGTGCCCGTGTGCGTTGAGCCGCGACGACATGCTGCCCGTTCACCGTCCCCCCGCAGTTGGACGGAGAGTGTCAGTTCGATCTGAACGGCGGGTGTCGCCACGATGAGCGCCGGCCGGGGGGCGGATGACGACTTCGGGGCATCGGGGGCACCGCTCGCGATGCACGGCGGGACGTGACGCGCCCGGCTCGGTGAGGGGCTGGCCGCCGTCGGTCGGGATCCCTGTCGAGGCGGCGCCCGCCCGTCACCGTCGGTTCGCCTCCCGGACACCTTCCGGGGCTAGCATTTGCAGTGGAAACGACGTGCCCCGCCGCGGCGGACGAGTGAAGGAGGTGAGGCGGATGTCACCCGGCAGTCCCCTGATACCCGTCCTGCCCACTTCCCGCGGCGCGCGTCCGAACTGATCCGACCCGGATCGGGCCTGCCGCGGGCTCCCGCACGAGGAGCACGCCATGAACCTGAATCTCTCCCTGCCCGGCCGCCTCGGACTGTCTCCGGCCTTCCGCGCCACGCACCTGCGTCGCGGCCCGCTCGCGCCTCCCGCCGTCGCGGAGGCCACCCCGGCGAGCGAATCCACCGATCCCCTGGCCGCGGCGATCGACTGGGCGTACTACCTGGACGGGCACCGGCAGCCGGACATCGACTTCGCCGCCGCCTGCGACCGCGCGGGTTCCGGCTCGGGTTTCGTCTGGTTGGGCCTGTTCGAGCCCACCTCCGCCCAGCTGGACGTCCTCGGCGGTGTATTCGGGCTGCACCCCCTGGCCCTGGAGGACGCCGGCAACTCCCGGCAGCGCCCCAAGCTCGAGCGTTACGAGGACGGCACGCTGTTCCTCTCCCTGCGCACGCTGGGCTACGTCGATACCGACACCCGGGGTGAGGGCGGCGAGATCGTCGAGACCGGGACGGCGACCGTGCTGGTCGGTGAGTGGTACGCGCTCACCGTCCGACACGGCCGCTACGGCGCCCTCCAGCCGGTGCGGCGCAGCCTGGAATCGCGGCCCGAGCACCTGTCCCGCGGGCCGATCGCCGTGCTGCACGGGGTGATCGACTCCGCGGTGGACGACTACCTGCGGGTCGCCGACGAGGTCGAGCAGGACGTGGAGGAGATCGAGACCCACGTCTTCGCCGTCCGCGGCACTCCACAGGTCGAGCGGATCTACCAGCTCAAGCGCGACCTGATCGAGATGAAGCGCACCGTGGCGCCGCTGAACGCGCCGCTGCGCAGGCTCGCCGACCAGCAGTCCGACGGGGAGATGCGCCAGTACTTCCTCGACGTGCACGACCACCTCGAGCAGGTGCGCGAGCAGGTCGGCAGTTTCGACGAGCTGATGTCGTCGATCCTGCAGGCGGCCGTCGCCCGGCTCTCGGTGTCGGAGAACGAGGACATGCGCAAGATCTCCGCGTGGGTGGCGATCGCCGCCGTCCCGACGATGGTGGCGGGGATCTACGGCATGAACTTCCGGTTCATGCCCGAACTGGACAGCCCGTTCGGCTACCCGGCGGTGATCCTCGGAATGGTCGTGGTGTGCCTGCTGCTGTACCGCAACTTCCGGCGGCACGGCTGGCTGTAGCCACCCGTCCGCTCACGGCCGCCACGGGGACGGGTCGATCGCACCAGGACGCCGTCCCGCCATCGGGAGAATTCCTCAGCAGGGGTGGTCCGCGCGCTCCGGACAGCACCATTTCTCATAGGTCAGACCGTTTGTCTCACGCCTGTCCGTAATCACCCTGTTACGACGAGGTGTAGTAGATGGTCTGAGAGGATGGAACCATGAGTCAGCGAACCATTGGTGTGACCGAGCTCGCCCTCCGCGACGCTCACCAGAGCCTGATGGCGACCCGTATGGCCCTCGAAGACATGGTCGGGGCATGCGAGGACATCGATCAGGCCGGCTACTGGAGCGTCGAGTGCTGGGGTGGTGCTACCTACGACGCGTGTATCCGGTTCCTCAACGAGGATCCCTGGGTGCGGCTGCGGACTTTCCGCGAGCTGATGCCCAACTCCCGCCTGCAGATGCTGCTGCGCGGGCAGAACCTGCTCGGCTACCGCCACTACGAGGACGAAGTGGTGGAGCGCTTCGTGGACAAGTCCGCGGAGAACGGCATGGACGTGTTCCGCGTCTTCGACGCCCTGAACGACCCCCGCAACATGGCCCACGCGATGCAGGCGGTCAAGAAGACCGGCAAGCACGCCCAGGGCACCATTTGCTACACCATCTCCCCGCTGCACACCGTCGAGGGTTACGTGCACCTCGCCGGGCAGCTGCTCGACATGGGTGCCGAGTCGCTCGCCCTGAAGGACATGGCTGCGCTGTTGCAGCCGCAGCCCGCCTACGACATCGTCCGCGGGATCAAGGAGACCTACGGCGAGGACGTCCAGATCAACGTCCACTGCCACTCCACCACCGGCGTCACCCTGGTCTCGCTGCAGAAGGCCATCGAGGCCGGAGCCGACGTGGTCGACACCGCGATCAGCTCGATGTCGCTCGGCCCGGGCCACAACCCGACCGAGTCGCTGGTCGCCATGCTCGAGGGCACGCCGTACACCACCCAGCTCGACCCCGAGCGGCTGCTCCGGATCCGTGACCACTTCGCGAAGATCCGGCCGAAGTACGCCGAGTTCGAGTCGGCGACGCTGGTCGACACCGACATCTTCTCCAGCCAGATCCCCGGCGGCATGTTGTCGAACATGGAGTCCCAGCTGAAGGCCCAGGGCGCCGGCGACCGGATCAAGGAGGTCATGGAGGAGGTCCCGCTGGTCAAGGCCGACGCCGGACACCCGCCGCTGGTCACCCCGTCCAGCCAGATCGTGGGCACCCAGGCCGTGTTCAACGTCCTGATGGGCCGCTACAAGGTGATGACCGGCGAGTTCGCCGACCTGGTGCTCGGCTACTACGGCGAGTGCATCGGTGAGCGCAACCCCGAGGTGGTCGCGATCGCCCAGGCGCAGGCCAAGAAGGAGCCGATCACCGGGCGTCCGGCCGACCTGCTGCCGCCCGAGTGGGGCAAGCTCTCCGAGGACGCTGCGAAGCTCGACGGCTTCGACGGCACCGACGAGGACGTGCTCACCTACGCCATGTTCCCCGGCGTCGCTCCCGGCTTCTTCAGCACCCGCGACGACGGCCCCAAGAACGTCGGCAAGACCGCTGAGCAGTTGAAGGCCGAGGCCGATGCGGCCGGCGGTGCGGCCAACGCCGTGCGCGGCCCGATCAAGTACAAGGTGTCGCTCGGCGGACGCGAGAACACTGTCACCGTCGAGATGGCGTGAGGTAGGACGACATGAGCAAGAAGCCAGTACCGATGAAGAAGCGGGTCGCCGAGTTGCTCGACGCCCGCCTGACCGCCCGCGCCGGCGGTGGCGAGGCCCGGCTGCAGAAGCAGCGTGACGCCGGCAAGATGACCGCCAGGGAGCGGATCGACGCCCTGATCGATCCGGACAGCTTCCAGGAGATCGGCCTGTTCCGGAAGAACCGGACGGTCACGTTCGGCATGGACACCGCCGACATGCCCGCGGACGGCGTGGTCACCGGCACCGCCGCGATCTTCGGTCGCCCGGTGCACATCGCCAGCCAGGATTTCACCGTCGTGGGTGGATCTGCGGGCGAGACGCACAACAAGAAGGTCGTGCAGATGATGGAGTCGGCCCTGGAGACCGGCACCCCCTTCATCTTCTTCAACGATTCGGGCGGCGCCCGCGTCCAGGAGGGCATCGACTCGCTGTCCGGCTACGGCCAGGTGTTCTACGCCAACGTCCTGCTCTCCGGTGTGGTGCCGCAGATCTCGATCATCGCCGGCCCCTGCGCCGGTGGCGCGGTCTACTCCCCGGCGCTGACCGACTTCATCATCCAGACCCGCAAGGCCCACATGTTCATCACCGGGCCGAGCGTGATCAAGCAGGTCACCGGCGAGGAGGTCACCCAGGACCAGCTGGGTGGCGCGGACACCCACATGGCCGTGTCCGGCGTGAACAGCTTCGTGGCCGATGACGACGAGCAGGCGATCCTGATCGCGAAGAAGCTGCTCACCTTCCTGCCCCAGAACAACACCGAGGAGCCGCCGCTGATCGAGGGCGACTACAACGTGGAGTACGACCCGTCGCTGCACGACGTGGTCCCGGTGGACGGCAAGCAGGGCTACGACGTGCGGGACGTGATCGCCAAGATCATCGACAACGCCGACTTCCTCGAGGTCCAGGCCGGGTACGCGACCAACATCGTGGTGGGCTTCGCCCACATCAACGGGCGCAGCGTCGGCATCGTCGCGAACCAGCCGAACGTGATGGCCGGCGTGCTCGACATCAACGCCTCCGACAAGGGCAGCAAGTTCATCCGGTTCTGCAACGCCTTCAACATCCCGATCCTGACCCTGGTCGATGTCCCCGGCTACCTGCCGGGCACCGCCCAGGAGTACGGCGGCATCATCCGGCACGGCGCCAAGATGCTCTACGCCTACTCGGCTGCCACCGTCCCGAAGATCACCGTGGTGCTGCGCAAGGCCTACGGCGGCTCGTACCTGGCGATGGCGGCCAAGGACCTGGGCGCGGACAAGGTCTTCGCCTGGCCGACGGCCGAGATTGCCGTGATGGGTGCGGAGGGTGCGGCTGCGGTCGTGTTCCGCAAGGAGATCGCGGCGGCGGATGACCCCGAGGCCAAGCGCGAGGAGCTGGTGGAGCAGTACCGCAACACGTTCTCCACCCCGTTCATGGCGGCTGCCCGCGGCCTGGTCGATGACATCATCGACCCGGGCGACACCCGGCGGAAGGTGGCCATGGCGCTCGAGCTGCTGGCGACCAAGCGCGAACTGCGGCCGGCCAAGAAGCACGGCCTCGGGCCGGTGTGATCGACATGGCAGACGAAGCGGAACTGCTTGACCTCGTCAAGGCGCTCACCGAGCGCATCGAGGGCATGGAGATCAAGATCAAGACGCTCGAACTGCACTGCCAGGACGTGCCCGAGGAGACCCTGGTGGCGATTGCTGCCGCCGTGGCCGCCTACCTCGGCCACCGGGCCAAGCGTCGTCAGCCCCACTTCACGACGGGACGCAACTGGGCGTCGAACACGCGGCGCTCCCAGCACACCCACCACCCGCTGTACACGCGCTGAGAAGGAAGACCAATGAAACTGAAGGTGACTGTCAACGGGATCGCCTACGACATCGACGTGGAGGTGGAGGAGCAGGAGGCTCCCCAGCTCGGCGCGATTGTCATCGGCGGCAGTGGGGCCATCCATACCCCGACGACCGCGTCGGTCCAGGCGGCTTCGGCGAACGCCGTGGTCGCTCCGCTGGCCGGCACGGTGGCCCGGGTGCTGGTCGAGGAGGGCCAGGAGATCGCCGCCGGTGAGGTGCTGATGGTGCTCGAGGCCATGAAGATGGAGACCGAGATCACCGCGCCGAAGGCCGGTACGGTGGCCCGGATCCTGGTCGAGAAGGGCACGCCGGTGAAGGCCGGCGAAGGCCTGATCGAACTCGACTGACTCGTCTGGCAGGAGGCCCGTCCCGTTCCGGGGCGGGCCTCCTGCGCGTCCCGGCGGGTAGGTTGCACGGCATGGCACGCGTCGCACTGATCGGACTCGGGCGGATGGGTTCGGGAATCGCCTCCCGGCTGCTGGACGCCGGGCACGACCTGGTGGTGGCCAACCGGACCCCGGAGCGCGCCGCGCCGCTGGTGGCGCGTGGTGCCCGCCTGGCATCCTCGCCCGCGGCGGCTGCCGCCGACGCCGACGCCGTGGTCGTGATGGTCAGCGACGACGACGCATCCCGGGCCGTCTGGCTGGGTGCCGACGGCGTGTTGGCCGGGCGTCCCGGCCCCGGCACTCTCGCGATCGAGTGCTCCACGCTCTCCCACGACTGGGTGCTCGAGCTCTCCGACGCCGCGTCCGCCGCGGGGCTGCGCTACGTGGACTGCCCGGTGACCGGGCTGCCCGAGGCCGCCGCAGCGGGAACGCTCACCCTTCTCGTCGGCGCGGACCCCGGCGTCCTCGCGGCGGCCATGCCCGTGCTGGAGGCGTTCTCCGCACGCCTGCTGCACTTCGGCGGCGTCGGTGCCGGCACCTCCTACAAGCTGATCGTGAACCTGATCGGCGCGGTGCAGATCGCCGGTGTCGCCGAGGGGCTGGCGATGGCAGAGCGGGCCGGGCTCGATCTCAGCCAGGTCGCGGAGGCGATCGCGTCCGGCCAGGCGGCCAGCCCGCAGGTCGTGCGGAACAGCCGGCGGATGGCCGCGGCCGACCACGACGAGGTCGTGTTCTCCGGCCGGCTGCGACACAAGGACACCGCCTACGCGATCCGGCTGGCCGAGCGGCTGGGGGTCGCGGCGCCGTTCGGCCAGGTGGCTCTGGACGGCCTGGAGTCCCTGCTCGCGGCCGGCCTGGGCGAGGTGAACGAGAGCGCAGTGATCGAGATCGCCCGGCGGCGGACGCAGCGAGATTCTGGACGATAAGGGGACGGTTCCCCTTTTCGGCCAGGTCAGGCGTAGGAGCCGCGGAAGACCTTGTGCTGGGCCGGCTGGGCGACCGGACGGATGGTCAGCCGGTCGATGTTCACGTGCGCAGGGCGGGTGGCCATCCACGTGATCGCCTCGGCCACGTCCTGAGCCGTCAGCGGGTTCGGCACGCCGGCGTAGACGGCGTCCGCGCGCTCCTGGTCGCCGCCGTAGCGGGTCAGTGAGAACTCCTCGGTGTGCACCATCCCCGGGCAGATCTCGGTGATCCGGACAGGCTGGTCGAAGAACTCCAGGCGCAGCGTGCCGGCGATCATCCGCTCGGCAGCCTTCGCCCCGCAGTAGCCCGCGCCGCCCTCGTAGGGCCCGTCCGCCGCGACCGAGGTGACGAACACGATCGCCCCGCGTGCGGCCACCAGCGCGGGCAGCAGGGCCCGGGTGACCTTCTCTGTGCCGATCACGTTGACCGCGTACATCTGCTGCCAGGCATCGGTGTCGGCCGCGGAGACGGGCTCCTGGCCGAACGCGCCGCCGGCGTTGTTCACCAGGACGTCCAGCCGGGGCCCGACGGCTTCGGCAAGGGCTGCGACGTCCGCGTCCGCGGTGACGTCGCAGGCCAGCGCCCGTCCGCCGATCTCGGCGGCGAGCGCCTCGACCCGGTCGGCCCGGCGGGCGGCGCAGATCACCTCGAATCCCTGTGCGGCGAACAGGCGGGCGGTGGCGGCGCCGATCCCGCTGCTGGCTCCCGTGACGACGGCTGTTCCACGATCACTCATGCCGCGATTCTGCCAGCCTCGAACAGTCGGGATCCCGGGCGGTCACGGGCCGATAGGCTCGGTGCCATGACTGCAACGCTGATCCTGCTCCGCCATGGTGAGAGCGAATGGAACGCCAAGAACCTGTTCACCGGGTGGGTGGACGTCGACATCAACGAGAAGGGAATCGGGGAGGCCAAGCGCGGCGCGGAGCTGCTCAAGGCCGAGGGCCTGTTGCCCGATGTCGTGCACACCTCCGTGTTGCGTCGCGCCATCCACACCGCGTACCTCGCGTTGGACGGCTGCGATCGCCACTGGATCCCGGTGAAGCGGTCCTGGCGGCTCAACGAGCGCCATTACGGCGCTCTCCAGGGCAAGAACAAGGCCCAGACGCTGGAGGCGTACGGCGAGGAGCAGTTCATGCTCTGGCGCCGCTCCTACGACACCCCTCCGCCCCTGATCGCCGCGGACGACGAGTTCTCCCAGTACGCCGACCCCCGCTACGCCAGCCTGCCCTCGGAGGCACGGCCGCTGACCGAGTGCCTCAAGGACGTCGTGGGCCGGATGCTGCCGTACTGGTACGACGCGATCGTCCCCGACCTGAGGGACGGCAAGGTCGTGATCGTGGTCGCGCACGGCAACTCGCTGCGCGCCCTGGTCAAGCACCTGGACAACATCAGTGACGCCGACATCGCCGGCCTGAACATCCCGACCGGCATCCCGCTGCTGTACGAACTGGACGAGGACCTGCGTCCGACCGTGCCGGGCGGCCGCTACCTCGACCCGGACGCCGCAGCTGCCGCGATCGAGGCGGTCAAGAACCAGGGCAAGAAGTAGCTCCCGGACCGAAACGGGGACGGTTCCGAACTCGGTCCACTCTCAGGTGGACCATATTCGGAACCGTCCCCAATTCGATCCGATCAGGCGACCGGCCAGTTCTCGCCCTCGGGCAGCAGGCCGGTGATCACGTAGATCACCCGGGACGCCATCAGCACGGCGTGGTCGGCGATCCGTTCGTAGTAGCGGCCGAGCAGTGCGACGTCGACCGCTGCCTCCACGCCGTAGGACCAGTCCTGGCCGAGCAGCAGCCGGAACTGGCTCTTGCGCAGTTCGTCCATCTCCTCGTCGTTGTCGGCGAGCTTGCCCGCGTCGTGCGCATTGCGCTCACGCAGCGAGCGTCCGGCGGTCTGCACCATCTCCTCGGCCACGCGCGCCATCAACGTGAAGTTCGGCACCAGGCCGTCCGGCACGGCGTGGTCGGGGAAGCGCAGCCGCGCGATCTTGGCGACGTGCGCGGCCAGGTCGCCCATCCGGGCGAGGTCGGCGACCATGCGCATCGCAGCGACCACCGTGCGCAGTTCACCGGCGACCGGCGCCTGCCGGGCCAGCAGCTGGAAGCACCGGGCCTCGAGCTCGTCGTGCAGCTCGTCGATCCCCGCGTCGTCGCTGATCACCTGTTCAGCCGTGGCGAGGTCGGCCTCCAGCAGTGCCTTGGTGGCCTCGCGGACGGCGACCTGCACCGCTTCGCTCATTCGCACCAGGTCGGTGACCACACTCTCCAGGCTTTCGTGGTAGTTGTCGCGCATCTGCTTCTTCCGTTCCAGGGCCGCCATCCGTGCGGTCGGCGTTATTGTCCCGCGGAAAGGCTAGACAGGCGCCCGACTCGCCATCGGGACACCGGCCCAACACCGGGTGAACACTCGGTGAATCTTCGACCAAACCAGCGCGGGCTGAGGTGAATTCTGGGCAGCGAGCGGTCGGCGTCCCTCTAGACTCCCGAGCATGACGCCCAACGCCTTGGCCTTGCTGGCTCTGGTGTTCGGGGCCGGACTCGGCGCCCTGGCCGTGTGGCTGGGGGTGCGCCGCGCGAACGCCAGGGACGCGAGCCAGGTGATCGCCCGGCAGCAGCTCGGCGAGATCCTCTCCCCGCTGCGCGCCGCCGTCGCCGTGGTCACCGATGCGGACGTCGTGCTGGCGGCATCCTCCTTCGCGAAGGCCTGTGGCCTGGTCCGCGGGTCGTCGCTGGGCCCGTCCGAGGTTCTCGACATGCTCACCGACACCCGGCAGAAGGGCCGCCCGGTCGAGCGCGACCTGCGACTGCCGCCCGGACCGGGAAGCCCGGTGGTCCAGCTCGCCGTGAAGGTCGTTCCGCTGAGCAACGGGGCTGCCCTCGTGGTGGGGGAGGACCGGTCCGCCGACCTGCGGTTCAGTGAGACCCGGCGGGATTTCGTCGCCAACATCACCCATGAGCTGAAGACCCCGATCGGGGCGATCGGCCTGCTGGCCGAGGCTGCGGACGCGGCGGCGGACGACCCCGACGCCGTGCACAGGTTCCTCGGCAAGCTCAGCAAGGAGAACCGGCGGCTGAACGAGCTGGTGTCCCAGATCATCGCGCTCTCCCGGCTGCAGGCCGAGGACCCGATGCTGGCCGCCCACGAAGTGGACGTCGCCGGGGTGCTCGAGGCGTCCGTGGCCCGCTGCCGCGAGATCGCCGAGGCGGGTGGGATCAGCCTCAGCCTGAGCGCCGAGCCCGGCCTGCAGGTGGTCGGGGACGCCGAGGAGCTGGAGACGGCCGTGACCAACCTGGTCCAGAACGCGGTCGCCTACTCCGAGACCGGGGCCCGGGTGGCCGTCACCAGCCGGTCCAGCGGTGACCGGGTCGAGATCCGCGTCTCCGACAACGGCATCGGGATCAGCGAGGCCGACCAGGCACGCATCTTCGAGCGGTTCTACCGGGTCGACGCCGACCGCAGTCGCGCGAGCGGCGGCACCGGGCTCGGGCTGTCCATCGTCAAGCACGTCGTCCACGCCCACGGTGGCGAGGTTGCCGTGTGGAGCAAGCTCGGGCAGGGCTCGACCTTCACTCTCCGGCTGCCGGCCAGCCAGGAAGGAGCACCGGAATGACCAGGGTGCTGATCATCGAGGACGAGGAGACCTACCGGGAGACCCTCGGTTTCCTGCTGCAGAAGGAGGGGTTCGAGGTCAGCCTCGCCCCCGACGGTGCGGCGGGCCTGGTCGCCTACGACCGCCAGGGCGCTGACATCGTGCTGCTCGACCTGATGATGCCGGGGCTCTCCGGGACGGAGGTGTGCCGCCAGTTGCGCGCGCGGGGCAGCGTCCCGATCATCATGGTGACCGCCCGGGACACCGAGATCGACAAGGTGGTCGGCCTCGAGCTCGGTGCTGACGACTACGTGACCAAGCCGTTCAGCCACCGCGAACTGGTCGCCCGGATCCGGGCGGTGCTGCGGCGCGGCCAGGACGTCGAGCTGATCGCCGACGTGGTGGAGGCCGGCGGCGTCCGGATGGATGTGGAGCGGCATGAGACCAGCGTGCGCGGGACACCGGTGCAGCTGGCGCTGAAGGAGTTCGAGTTGCTGGAACTGCTGCTGCGCAACTCCGGGCGCGTGCTCACCCGCGGCCAGCTGATCGACCGGGTCTGGGGCCCCGACTACGTCGGCGACACCAAGACGCTGGATGTGCACGTGAAGCGACTCAGGGCCAAGCTGGAGGAGGACCCGGGCAACCCCGTGCTGCTGGTCACCGTTCGGGGCCTGGGCTACAAGTTCAACGCCTGAATCGCAGTCTCGCCGACGCTGGCGGGTGTCGGAGGTGGTTGGCCGGGCCGTTAGGGTTGGTCCTCGTGTCCGACATCACTGTCTTCTCAGGCCACGCACACCGCGAATTCGCCGAGGAGATGTGCAGCATCCTCGGCGTCGAGCTCTCGGCGTCCCGGCTCTCCCGGTTCTCCAACGACTGCCTGCAGGTGCAGCTGCGCGCCAACTGCCGCCAGCGCGACGTGTACATCGTGCAGCCCCTGGTGCCGCCCACCCAGGAGAACCTGATGGAGCTGCTGATGATGGTGGACGCGGCGCGCGGTGCGTCCGCTGCCCAGGTCACCGTCGTCATGCCCCACTACGCCTACGCCCGCTCGGACAAGAAGGACGCGCCGCGGATCAGCATCGGCGGACGCCTGGTGGCCGACCTGATCCACACGGCCGGCGCGAACCGGGTGCTCACCATGAACCTGCACGCCGAGCAGGTGCACGGCTTCTTCTCGATGCCGGTCGACCACCTGACCGCGCTGCCGGTCCTCGCCCGACACTTCCGCAGCCGCGACCTGTCGAACACGGTCGTGATCTCCCCCGACTTCGGCAACGCCAAGGACGCCAACCGGTTCGCCCGGATGCTCGGTGTCCCGATGGCTGCCGGCTCGAAGCGGCGCCAGGCCGACGACAAGGTCGTGATCGATGCCATCGTCGGCAAGGTCGGCGGGAAGGACGCGATCATCCTCGACGACGAGATCGCGACAGCGGGCTCGGTCGTCGAGCTGATCGACACCGTCCGGCGCTACCACGTGAACTCCATCTCGATCGCGTGCACCCACGGGTTGTTCTCGGGCAAGGCGGTCGAGCGACTGAACGCGGTGCCCGACATCGTCGAGATCGTCTCCACCAACACCGTGCCGGGACCGGAGGGGCTGGACCGCCTGACCACCGTCTCGGTGGCACCGCTGTTCGCCGAGGCTGTGCGGCGGATCAACTGCGGCGAGAGTGTCTCCGGACTGTTCTCTGACGAGGATACCTACGGGGAGTGACTCGCAGACCTCGACGACGGGGCCGGCTTCCGCAAGGAGGCCGGCCCTGTTGTTTTGGCAGGAACCCCAACTGATCCCAACCGGAACTCGCCTCAGCGCTTGACAATCCCAATCAAAACCAGATAGAACAAGGCATAGCAACATTGCGGTTGGTTCAGGAGGTTGGGATGTACGCAGAGGAGCGACACCGCACGATCGTCAATCTGGCCCTGCGCTACGACCGGGTATCGGTCGCCGATCTCGCCACCCGGTTCGATGTCACCACCGAGACCATCCGGCGCGACCTGGACGTGCTCGACAAGCGCGGCATCCTCCGCCGCGTGCACGGGGGAGCGGTCGTCGCAGAGAACGTTGCCCTGGTCGAGACCGCGCTGACCGAGCGCGAGCCGGCCTTCGTCGCCCAGAAGACCCGGATCGCCGAGGCGGCCCTGGCCTACCTGCCGCCCGCCGGCTCCACGGTGATCCTCGACGCGGGCACCACGATCGGCCGGCTCGCCGCTGCCGTGCCCCCGGGCGCCCTGAGCACCGTCGTGACCAACTCCGTGCCGGTCGCCGCCCAGCTCGCCGCAGCCAACGGGGGAGTCCAGGTACACCTCCTCGGGGGACGCGTCCGCGGCATCACCCAGGCAACGGTCGGTGGCGAGGCCGTCGCAGCCCTCGGCCGGCTTCGCTGCGATGTCGCCTTCGTCGGCACCAACGGAATCACGGTGGGCCACGGCTTCTCCACCCCGGATCCCGACGAGGCCGCAGTGAAGGAGGCCATGGTCGCCGCCGCCCGCCGGACGGTGGTGCTCGCGGACTCCTCGAAGATCGGCGTCGAACTGCTCGTCACCTTCGCCCCGCTGGCCGCGGCCGACGTCCTGATCACGGACGCGGGCATCTCCGCCCATGACCGCGCCGACCTGAGCAACGCCGGAATCGAGGTTGTCATCGCATGATCGTCACACTCACAGCCAACCCCTCGCTCGACCGCACCGCCACCCTCGACCGCCCGCTCGCGCGCGGCGAGGTGCACCGGGTCAGCTCGGTCACCGTCGAGCCCGGGGGCAAGGGCATCAACGTGGCCCGGGTGGCCCACTACGCCGGCCATCCGGTGCGGGCGATCCTGCCGGCCGACCCCGACGACCCGATCCTGCACGGGCTCGACGCGCTGCGCGTGCCGTACCGCTCCGTGCCGCTGGCCGGGGCCGTCCGCACCAACCTGACCCTCACCGAGGCCGACGGCACCACCACCAAGATCAACGAGCCCGGGCCGAGCCTGGACGCCGAGACGATCGAGCGCCTGGCCCACCTGCTGGTGCTCGAGTCGGAACGTGCCGACTGGGTGGTGCTGTCCGGATCGCTGCCCCCCGGCGTGCCCGAGCAGTGGTACGCCGATCTGGTTCGCGCGTTGCGTCCGTGGGGTTGCCGGATCGCCGTCGACACCTCGGACGCCCCGTTGCTCGCCCTGGCCGCCCGGTTCCCGGATGCCGCCCCTGACCTGCTCAAGCCCAACTCCGAGGAACTCGCCCAGCTCACCGGGGCCGATCCCGAAGCGCTGGAGGAGTCCGCAGCGGCCGGCGACCCGACCGGGTGCGTCGAGGCCGCCCGCACCCTGGTCGAGCGGGGTGTCGGCGCCGTGATGGCCACCCTGGGCGGTGCGGGTGCCGTTCTGGTCACGCCCGAAGGTGCCTGGCACGCCGCGCCGCCGCCGATCACCGTCCGCAGCACCGTGGGCGCCGGGGACTCCTCGGTCGCCGGCTACGTCCTCGCCCACACCCGGGAGCTGTCCGCCCCCGACCGGCTCCGGCTCGCCGTCGCCTACGGATCGGCGGCCGCATCGCTGGCCGGGACGGCGCTACCGAAGCCCGAACAACTGAACACGACAGCCGTCACCGTCTCCACCATCGCCTGACCCGGATTCGCCCATCACCAACCACCGTCCGCCCAACCACCGTCCACCGTCCGCCCAACCACCGTCCGCACACACCAAAGGAACTCCGTTGTCCGAACCGCTGATCACCGCCGATCTCGTCCTTCTGGACGCAGACCTCGGCCACACCAAGACCGACGTCATCACAAACTTGGCCGCCCTGGTCGCCAAGTCCGGCCGTGCCGAGGCTGCCGGCCTCGCCGCCGACGCCCTCGCCCGCGAGGAGAAGGCCGTCACCGGCCTCGGCGGCGGGATCGCCATCCCGCACTGCCGCTCCGCTGCCGTGAACACGAACACCCTCGCGTTCGCCCGGCTGAACCCCAAGGTGGATTTCGGCGCCGCCGACGGCCCCGCCGACGTCTGCTTCATGATCGCCGCCTCGGAGGGTTCCGACGACGCGCACCTCACCCTGCTGGCGATGCTGGCCCGCTCGCTGATGCGCGCGGAGTTCCTCGAGGGCCTGCGCAGCGCCACCACGCCCGAGCAGGTCGTCGCACTGGTCAACCAGGCCACCCAGCCGGACGCGCCGGCTGCTCCGTCCGTGGCGCCCGCCGCGGCCGCACCGGCGCCGGCGCGGGTGGCGGACGAACCCCGCAAGAAGCTGATCGTCGCGGTCACCTCGTGCCCGACCGGCATCGCACACACCTTCATGGCCGCTGACGGCCTGGAGCAGGCGGGCAGGGCCGCCGGCGTCGAGCTGATCGTCGAGCCGCAGGGTTCCGGCAAGATCGACTGGCTCGATCTCGACCTGATCAAGGGCGCGGACGCGGCGATCTTCGCCGCCGACGTCCCGGTTCGGGAGCGTGAGCGCTTCGCCGGCCTGCCCGTGATCGAGGCGGGTGTGAAGCGCGCCATCAACGAGCCCTCCAAGCTGGTCGCCGAGGCGCTCGCCGCGATCGACAACCCGAACGCCCGCAAGGTCGCCGGTTCGGCAGGTGGGGCCTCGGCCGCCGCTGCCGGCGGAGGCTCCCAGCTGAGCATCGGCAAGCGCGTCCAGCAGGCGCTGATGACCGGTGTCTCCTACATGATCCCGTTCGTGGCCGCCGGCGGTCTGCTGTTGGCCCTGGGCTTCCTGTTCGGTGGGTTCGACATCGCGATCGCCCCGGGCAGCACGCCCGAGGCGCGCACCTGCGCCGATCTTGCGTGGCTGAGTGCCGAAGCGTGCAAGGCCGGCGCGGATGCCGGTAGTTCGATCGGAGCTCTCGCCATCGCCACCGGCTGGGGCGCCGGCCTCAACTACCTCGGTGCCGTGCTCTTCGCCATCGGCGGGGCGGCCTTCGGGTTCCTCGTCCCCGCACTGAGCGGCTATATCGCCTACGCGCTGGCCGGCCGTCCCGGCATCGCCCCCGGCTTCGTCGGTGGGGCGATCTCCGTGACCCTGGGTGCAGGCTTCCTCGGCGGCCTGGTCACCGGCCTGCTGGCCGGCGTGGTTGCGTTGTGGATCTCCAGCTTCAAGGCGCCGCGCTGGCTTTCAGGCCTGATGCCGGTGGTGATCATCCCGTTGTTCGCCACGTTCGTCGTCGGCGGCACGATGTACTTCCTGCTCGGTAAGTTCCTCGCCGGCGTGACCACGGCGATGCAGGACGGCCTGTCCGGCATGTCCGGCGGGTCGGCGATCCTGCTCGGCATCGTGCTCGGCCTGATGATGTGCTTCGACCTCGGTGGGCCGGTGAACAAGGCCGCCTACCTGTTCGCCACCGCGGGCCTGAGTGCGGCGACCGCCGCCAACCTCCACGTCATGGCTGCCGTCATGGCTGCCGGCATGGTTCCCCCGCTGGCGATGGCGCTGGCCACCGTGGTGCGGAAGAAGCTGTTCACCGAGGTGGAGCGGGAGAACGGTGCCGCGGCGTGGCTGCTCGGAGCGTCCTTCATCTCCGAGGGTGCGATCCCGTTCGCCGCGGCCGACCCGCTGCGCGTGATCCCGTCCATGATGCTCGGCGGAGCGGTGACCGGCGCGCTGAGCATGGCGCTCGGCGTCGGCCTGCGGGCCCCGCACGGCGGCATCTTCGTCCTGTATGCGATGGACCCGCTGCCGGCGGCGATCTTCGGCTTCCTGGTCAGCCTCGCGGCGGGCGTGGTGGTCGCAGCCATCGCGGTGATCACGGCGAAGTCCGCCTGGCCGCAGAAGCAGGTCGCAGCGGTCGCGTGACCCTGAAGCCGCAGGCCCGCCGGGAATACCCGGCGGGCCTGCGGCATTTGTCAGCATGTGCGTCTGGCAAGGAGTGCAGCCGCAAGGAGGCGGACGATGCACAGAATCGGTCGTTATGTCAACCCCCAATAGGCCTCTGGCTAGGAGAGACAGGGTGGCCCGTGGGTGGATTGTGCTAGACTGGGCAGCCGGGAAAGGTGGTCAAAGCTGATATGACGTTCACAATCGGTGAAACGGTGGTCTACCCCAATCATGGCGCGGCAGTCATCGAAGCCCTGGAAACACGAACGATCAAAGGCGAGGACAAGCTCTATCTGGTGTTGCGCATCGTGGGTCAGAACGACCTCGTGGTGCGGGTGCCGGCGTGCAACCTCGACCTGGTCGGGGTCCGGGATGTCGTGGATGCCGATGGCCTGGAACGGGTCTTCACCGTCCTGCGCGCACCCCACGCAGAGGAACCGACCAACTGGTCCCGGCGCTACAAGGCGAACCTCGAGAAGCTGCACTCCGGCAACGTGCTGAAGGTGGCAGAGGTGGTTCGTGACCTGTGGCGCCGCGAGAAGGAGCGTGGGCTCTCCGCAGGGGAGAAGCGCATGCTCGCGAAGGCCCGGCAGATCCTCGTCTCGGAGCTCGCCCTGGCCGAGAAGGTCGCCGAGGATCGCGCTGAGGTGCTCCTCGACGAGGTGCTCGCCTCCTAGTTTCCACACTCCACACGGCCCCACGGCGTTCGCGCCGTGGGGCCGTGTGGCGTCTCCGGACGATGGGGGCGGGCCGCTGCCTGCCATGGTCAAGTGTGCGGCCGTGCTGGGAGATTGTGCAGGCCAGCAGGGGTGTCCCGCGTCCCGCGATCTCGGGGCCGCGTCTGGCGTGGCATGCGTCCTTCCTTGTCAGAGAGCGAGTTGCGGTGTCGTGGCCGTGCCCGGAACCCGCCTTCGGGGCCACGGCCGGGGGTTGTCCGACACTCCGGGGAGCATCTTGCGATCTCGGCAGAGGCGTGCTTAACTCTCCGAGGTGCACAAAAGTACGCAGAGGTGTGCACAATGGTGCAAACCAGAACAAAGGAGTTTCTGATGTCATCAGTATCGCCCGTGGCCTTCGGCCCGGGCCCAGTTGCGCCGTCGGTGGCGCCGAGCAGAGGGGGGAACCGCTAGATGGACGCAATCACGTGGTTCGCAACGCACTTCATCGGACTGTTCAACGAGTCGGCCAAGAGCCTGACCGGCCTGATCACGGGGATCCTCCCGCTGCTGATCGTGCTGCTGACCGCGATGTACGCGGTCACCACCTGGATCGGCGAGGAGCGGGTCACTCGCGCGGTGCAGTGGGCCGGAAAGTACGCCATCACCCGCTACTCGATCATGCCGATCATCTCCGTGATCATCCTGACCAACCCGATGGCCTACACCTTCGGCCGGTTCCTCCCGGAGAAGTACAAGCCCGCCTTCTACGACTCCGCGGTGTCCTTCGTGCACCCGGTGACGGCCTTCTTCCCGCACGCGAACGCCGGCGAGCTCTTCGTCTGGACGGGCGTTGCCGCCGGAGTTCAGCAGATCGCACCGGACTCCTACGCCCGGCTCGCCGTCCTGTACTTCAGCGTCGGCATCATCGTGATCATCATCCGCGGCTACCTGACCCAGTGGATCACCAGAATCCTGATCAACCGCGGCGGCCACAAGGAGACCTTCGAGCGCTTCGACGAGATGTACGCGGCCGGCCAGATCCAGGGCGCGAAGACCGAGGGAGGCGTGCTGTGAGCTACCAGGCCATCAAGATCGTCAAGGGCCGCGGAGGCTGGGGCAAGGGCCTCGTTCTGGAGCCCACGGCGGAGAAGAACGTCGTCCTGTCCGTGACCGGTGGAGGCATCCACCCGGTGGCGGCGCGGATCGCGGAGCTCAGTGGTGCTGAGGCCGTCGACGGCTTCGTCAACAACATCCCCGATGCGCAGGTCCTCTGCGCGGTGATCAACTGCGGCGGCACCGCCCGGATCGGGGTCTACCCCAAGAAGCGGATCCCCACGGTCGACATCTACCCCGGCGAGCCGGGCGGCCCGCTGGCGCAGTTCATCACCGACGACATCTTCGTGTCCGCGGTGACCCCGGGCGAGGTCAGCCTCGCCGAGGAGGGCGCCGTCGCGATCGGCTCCGAGACAACCACGGACGCCGCGGTGGCGGCCGTCGAGTCCGGGCAGGCGCCGCGAGCGGCCGCCGTGCAGGCGACCGGCTTCATGGGCTTCGTGATCAAGTTCGGCAACGGCATCGGCTACTTCATCAACACGCTGCTGTCCTCCGGCCGGCAGGCGCTGAAGCTGACCCTCAACACGATCATCCCGTTCATGGCGTACGTGTCGCTGCTGATCGGCATCGTCACCTACACCGGTCTGTCGAACTGGATCGCCCAGGTGGTCACGCCGCTCGCGGCCAGCCCGCTCGGCCTGATCCTGCTCGGCGTCATCGTCGGCCTGCCGTTCCTTTCGCCGATCCTCGGCCCCGGCGCGGCGATCGCACAGGTGATCGGCGTGCTCATGGGCACCCAGATCGCCGCCGGCGCCCTGCCCGTGCAGTACGCCCTGCCGACGCTGTTCGCGATCGACGGCCAGGTCGGCTGTGACTTCGTCCCGGTCGGTCTGTCGCTCGGTGAGGCTGAGCCCGAGACGGTGGCGGTCGGTGTTCCCGCCGTGCTGTTCTCCCGGCAGATCACCTCGCCGGTGTCGGTGATCATCGCCTACCTGGCGTCGTTCCTCCTCATCTAGCAATAACCCAGAGGCCCCGGCGGGCACGCATCCCGCCGGGGCACAGGAAAGGACTTGTTCGTGACCCAGGCAGTGTGGGAATCATCCGTCGCCCGTATCGGCAAGGACGCCGTCGAGCTCTTCGAGGGCGGGATCTTCATCCTGTTCGCTGAGCCCGTCCCGGACGCCCTGGCCGAGGTGAGCCTCGTCCACCACGGTCCGAGCAGCGAGTTCGCACCGATCGAGGCGGGCGACGAGCTGTACATCGGCGAGACGTGCCTGGCCATCGAGGAGGTCGGCTCGCGCGCGAACGAGAACTTCCGCGTCCTCGGCCACATCGTCGTCTACCTGAACATCGGGGACAGCGAGATCCTGCCCGGCGCCGTGAAGGCGACCGGTCCGGTACCGGTGCCCGTCGTGGGCGACCGGATCGTCATCCACCGCAAGGAGGTCTGACATGGACTGGCGATTTCCCGCGCTCCTGATCGGTGCGATGGTCCTCAGCATCGTGCTCTCGCTGTGGCAGCACCGGCGCTACATGACCGTCCTGAACGCGATGGCGAAGGCCAACGCGGGCAAGGCCCTCAAGCTCGTCAGCGGACGGTCGAAGGGGCGCCTGCGCGGCGCCGTCGTCGTGCTGCTGGTCGACCCCCGGCGACGGGAGGTCGTCGATGCGCGCGCCATGGTCGGCTCCACGATCTTCAGCCGGCTCCGTCCGGCCCCTGAACTCCTCGGCCCGCTCGCCACCGTCGGCGACCGAGCCAACGACAAGCATGTGCACCGCGCGGTCGACGCCGCGCTGGGCATGCTCCCCGGCAGCACCGGAAACGCCCCGGTCACCGCGGACGCCCCGGCCCGGCCCGCCCGGATCCGGATCCCGCGCATGCAGGGCACCCCCAGCTGACGCCCGCACCGGGCGACATCTACCCAGAGAAGAGAGTGAAGAAATGAGTTACACCCAGCGGCTCCTCGAACGGCAGCGCGAGGTCGGCCATCCGGTACGCGTCGGCGTCGTCGGTGCAGGCCAGATGGGCAGCGGCCTGATCGCCCAGATCGAGCGGGCCAAGGGCATGGAGGTGGCTGCGGTCGCCGACATCGCGCCCCAGCGCGGCGTCGACGCCTACACCAAGGCCGGCCGTACCGGCGTGGTCGTGGAGTCCGACGTCACCCGGGCGGCCGAACTGGTCGAGGCCGGCACGCCGGTCGTGATCAACGACGGCCTGCAGATGCCGAAGCTGCCGGTGGACATCGTGCTCGAGGTCTCCGGCGTGCCCGAGATCGCCGCGCAGATCGCCTATGCCTCCCTGATCGGCAAGAAGGACGTCGCGCTGATGACCGTCGAGGCCGACGTCACCGTCGGGCTGCTGCTGTCCAGCGTCGCCAACTCCGGCAATCAGGTGTACACCATCTGTCGCGGTGACGAGCCGGTCGAGTGCGTGAAGCTGGTCGAGTACGCCGAGGACCTCGGACTCACCGTGGTGGCCGCTGGCAAGGGGAAGAACAACCCCAACCGGCACACCGACGTGCCTGAGGACGTCGCGGAGGAGGCCGCCCGCAAGAACATGAACCCGCGCATGCTGTGTGAGTTCACCGACGGCACCAAGACGCAGCTGGAGATGTGCGCGCTGTCGAATGCCACCGGAATCCCGGTGGACGTGGCCGGCATGCACGGCCCGTCCTGCTCCGTCGACGAGCTGGCCACCAAGCTGATCCCGGCCGAGGACGGGGGCATCCTGACCAGCACGCCCGCGGTGGAGTACACGGTCGAGGGCGATGTGGCCCCGGGAATCTTCGTCGTGGTGCGCTCGGAGGATCCGGTGGTCACCCACGAGCTGGACTACCTGAAGTTCGGTACCGGTCCGTACTACGCGGTCTACCGTCCGCACCACCTGGCCTCGATCGAGGCGCACCTGTCGATCAGCGAGGCCGTGCTGAACCGCTCGGCCGACTTCCAGACGAAGACCTGGCGTTCCGAGGTCACCGCCAAGGCGAAGTTCCCGCTGAAGGCAGGGACGGTGCTGGAGGGCATGGGCGGCCACCACGTACACGGCTGGACCCTGGACGCCGACGACGCCCGCGAGTTGAACGCCATCCCGATCGGCCTGGTACAGGGCTGCGTGCTGAAGCGTGATCTCGAGGCGGGGGAAACCCTGACCTATGACGATGTCGAGGTCGACGAGACCCGTCCGCTGGTGGCCATGCGTCGGCTGCAGGATGCCCTGCTTGCCAGCCACGTGCTCTGAGCGATCCCCGGCTCCTCTCTTCCTGCCGCCGGCGCCACCGCGTGGTGGCGCCGGCGGCGACATGTTGGGTGGGTGTCGCGGAGGCGACGGTCGGTCCGCTCGTGACCCGCTATCCTGCTCACGATCCAGAGGAGGATTAGATGCCAGCCCCGCGTCGCGCCGACGTGCTGGTCAAGGCCGCGCGTCTGTATTACATCGAGGACAGGTCTCAGGGGGAGATCGCCAGGGAACTCGGCCTGTCCCGCTCGAGTGTCTCCCGGATCCTGACCGCTGCTCGTGAGCAGGGTGTGGTCGAGGTGCGGATTCACGATCCCTCCGCGCTCGCACGAGTCCCGGAGATCGAGGCGACGCTGGTCGCAGCTTTCGGGATCGGGAGCGCGATCGTCGTTCCCCGCCGCCGTGGTGAATCTCCGGTCGATGTTGTGGCGCAGGCCACCGCGAGGCTGTTCGAGGAGCGGGTCGCCGGGCTGCGCTCCCTCGGCTTGAGCTGGGGTATCACGGTGGATCGCTTCGTTGAGCAGATCGATCTGGAGCCGATCGCCCGAGGGCTGGTGATCTGTCCGTTGGTCGGTGGTCTCCCGTCAGAGGCCGGTCCGGCGGGCAACACCTCGCTGGAGGTCCTGGCCGCGAAGTGCGGGGCCACGTCCTTTCGCTTCGAGTCGCCGGCGGTGGTCGAGTCCCACCAGACGTGGGCGGCGATGAACCACGAGTCGTCCATTCAGAGGGCCGTAGAGCGCGCGGCCGGCGTCGAGATCGCCTTCGTCGGCATCGGATCCTACGGCCTGCACAACTCTCGCCGGGTGATCGCCGCCATGCACCTGTCCCAGGAAGAGACCGCCCGGCTGAGCAAGCAGCAGCCCGTCGGCGACATCTGTGGTCGCTACTACGACCTGTCCGGGCGTCCGCTGGGCCTGCCCAGCTCGGAGCGGGTGATCGGGATCAGCCTCGCGCAACTCCGCGACGTCCCCGAGGTGATCGGCCTGGCCGGCGGGGTGGAGAAGGCTCCAGGGGTCGTCGGCGCGCTGCGAACCGGAGTGCTGAACGGCGTGATCCTGGACGAGGACCTCGCGCGCGCCGCCCTCAATCTCGCCGGCACCGAGTGAGGGCGTCCGGGCCCGTCGCGGAACGCGCCCGCTATTCGCCCATGACCAGGATCTGGCAGCGGCGTGGCCGCGGTCTGCTGCGGTCGAAGTCGACGAAGTAGATGTAGCCGGTGACGCCCACTGCGAGCGCGCCGTCCTCGACGGCGAATACCTGGCTGGATCCGACCAGGGTCGAGCGCAGGTGCGCCTCCGCGTTGAGCAGTTGCGCACGATCGCCGTCGGGGATGTAGACCGCGACGTCCGGCCAGGTCTCCACCTCCGCGTAGTGCTTCGGCCCGGGGTAGCGGTAGCCACCCTCGGGCTGCGGCGCGGTCTGGTTCGGGAAGATCCGGGCAAGGCCGTCGTCGAGGTCCGCCTGAAGGTACTCGCTTCCGTCGGGGAGGGTGTCGTGCACGAACTCCTCGAAGAAGACCGAGCAGGTCGTGTGCGGGGAGATCACCGTGCACGAGCCCGTCGTGATCCCGCTGCGGGCGATGGCACCTTTCACCTCCGCGGTCACGTTCAGGTAGCTCGGCGTGCCGCCGTGTGACATCAGGGCGATGGTCTCGAGATGGACGCTCATGCCTGGTGTTCCCTCTCGCGTCAGGCCTGGCCGGCCAGGGTGCGGATGAATGCGGTGACGTCTCGCTGCGCCCCGGCCGTCGCCGCAGCGGCGACCTTGCCGAACAGGATGACCTCTGGCTTGGCGGCCTCTGCGCGAGCCGCGTCGAGGGCTGCCTTGGCCGCGTAGGTGTAGTAGTTGATCTTCCGCACCCCGTGCGCGATGGACTGCCGATACTCGTCGGCGCTCAGGCCGGAGCCTCCGTGCATCACCAGCGGCACGCCGCTCGCGGCGCGGAGTTCGTCGATCAGCGGGTAGTTGATGTGGGGTTCGCGGTGGTACACGCCGTGAACCGTCCCGAAGGAAGCGGCCAGGGCCGTGACGCCGGTGCGGGCAACGAAGTCCCGGGCCTGTTCGGGATCGGTGTACAGGTTGGCGTCCGCGACTCCCTGGGACGGGTCGCCGTTCTCGTTCCCGGTCATCACACCCAGCTCGCCCTCGACTCCGAAGCCCAGCTCGCGGGCCCGCGCCACCACGTTCGCAGTCACCGCCACGTTCTCCTCGTAGGGCCGGCGGGAGCCATCGATCATCGCGGAGTTGAAGCCGACCGCGAACCCGCGCTCGATGTAGTCGAGGTCCTCACCGTGGTCGACGTGGAGCACGAACGGGGAGTCGCTGCGACGGGCGAGCGCGACCATCGCCGGTCCGATGTCCTCGATGGCCATCTCGCCCTCGTGCACCTGGGCGTGCTGCAGTATGACCGGGACGCCGGTCGCCTCTGCGGCACGGATCGTGGCGACCAGCGCCTCGAAGAAGGGGGTGTTCACCGCAGCGATCGCGATGCCGTGCTGCTGCCCGTAGGCGAGTGCCTCGCCCAGTCCGATGATCATTTCGCTCCTGCTGGATGGTGGTCTGAGGTCTGGAAGTTCTTGAGCGCGGACATCATGTCGACGAGGACCGCCCGCCAGTCGGGGGCTGACACGATGCCGCTGGTTCCGCCCGATCCGTCCGCGCCCTGCTCGAGGACGCGGGTGATGTCGGCGCCGGTCGAGACCCCAGCCGCCTGGATGACCAGGATCGAGGGGTCGATCTCCTTGACCGCCCTGGTGGAGCGGACGATGTAGTCGCCGGTATCCATCGCGCCCGTGCCGATGTTGGCCGTCGGCTCGCAGATCATCACCTTCGGCTCGAGTTGTGCGACGGCACGGCACTGCCGCACGGAGTCTGCACAGACGATCGTGGTCAGGCCGACGTCGTCGGCGCGCCGCATCGTGGCGTCCAGCTCGGCGAGCGTGATCGGGTGTTCGGCGTGGTTCAGCACCACGGCTGTGGCCCCGGCCTCGGCCAGCGACTCGGGCAGGGTGAGGCCCATCCCGCGCCCCGGCACGATCGGGTCCATGTGCTGGGCGCAGATCATCAGGTGCGTGGTGCGGCGGGCGATCTCGACGATGTAGGCCTGCTGCGAGGTGAAGATGACGTCCAGGTCGAACTCCTGGGCGAGCTCGTTGGTGAGCAGGGCGAGGCGCAGGGTATCCGCACCGCCGAGGTAGGCCTTGGGATTGACGATCAGAAACGGCGTCCGAAGTGTCGGCTGTGCCGGCATCAGAACCCCCTTCGGAGCTAATATGCACAATAGTGCATTAAGGAGCGGATGAATGTGCGTATAGCATAACCCATGAGCGGGCGAGTTCCGCCATCGGGGACAGGGGCTGGCCGCTCGTTGCGCATGAAAATGCACAACGAGAACAAGGGGATGCGAGAACTTGCGCTATGGCGCTAACCTGAGCCCTATGACTGTGGTGTCGGACAAGGAACAGGCCAAGGGCGTCCTGCGGGACATGTGGCGGATCCGCCTCTTCGAGGAGGCGGTCGAGGATCTCTACGGCCGGGGCATGATGCACGGCACCATGCACCTGTCGATCGGGCAGGAGGCGGTGCCGGTGGGCGCGAACCGTCACCTCGTCGACGGGGACGTGATCACCTGCACCCACCGCGGCCACGGCCACACGATCGCCCGCGGCGCCGACCTCGGCCGGATGATGGCCGAGCTGCTCGGCCGCGAGAACGGCTACTGCAAGGGGCGCGGCGGATCGATGCACATCGCCGACGTGGCGACCGGCAACCTCGGTGCCAACGGCATCGTGGCCGGCGGGCTGCCGATCGCGGCCGGCGCGGGCCTGTCCCAGAAGCTGCGCGGCACCGACAATGTGACCGTCTGCGTGCATGGCGACGGCGCCGTGGGCGAGGGTGCCTGGCACGAGGCGATGACCCTGGCGTCCATGTGGGACCTGCCGGTGGTGTTCCTCTGCGAGAACAACCAGTACGGCATGTCGCTGCCGAGCCTGGCCGCCTACAAGGTGGAGAAGCTGAGCGACAAGGCGGCCGGCTACGGCATGCCGGGCGAGACCGTGGACGGCAACGACGTCGAGGCGGTCGCCGATGCCGTCGGACGCGCGGTCGAGCGGGCACGGGCCGGTCAGGGCCCCAGCTTCGTGGATGCGGTCACCTACCGCTGGCGCGGGCACTCGAAGTCGGACAAGAACCTGTACCGCAGCAAGCAGGAGATCGCCGAGTGGCGGGAGAAGGACCCGATCCAGCGCTACGCGGCGGGGGTTCTCGATGCCGGGCTGCTCACCCAGGACGAGATCGACACCATCCAGGCCGACGTGCGCCAGGAGATCCGTGACGCGGTGGTCTTCGGCACCAAGGGTGAGGAGCCAACGGTCGAGGCGATGCTGGCGGGCGTCTACGCCCCGGACGACTTCTACGCCGCTGAGGAGGCGCAGGCATGACCATGCGGACGATGACGTACGCGGAGGCAATCCGCGAGGCCATGGCGGTCGCCATGGAGACCGACGAGCGTGTCTTCCTGATGGGTGAGGACGTCGGCATCTACGGTGGCGCGTTCGGGGTCGAGAACGACCTCTACGAGCGCTTCGGCACCGAGCGGGTGCGGGACACCACGATCTCCGAGCTCGGCATCGTCGGCATGGGTGTCGGCGCGGCCCTCACCGGGATGCGTCCGATCGTGGAGATCCAGTTCTCCGACTTCAGCGCCCAGGCGATGGACCAGATCGTGAACCAGGCGGCCAAGATCTACTTCATGGTCGGCGGCCAGGCCAGCGTCCCGCTGGTGATCCGGGCGCCGGGCGGGTCGGGCACCGGTGCCGCGGCGCAGCACAGCCAGTCGCTGGAAGCGTGGTTCGCGCACATCCCCGGCCTGAAGGTCGTGATGCCGTCGAACGCGACCGATGCGGGCTCCCTGCTGCTCGCCGCGCTGAAGGACCCGAACCCGGTGATCGTGCTGGAGCACAAGCTGCTCTACAAGCAGAGCTTCCAGGTGCCGGAGGTCTTCCCTGAGGTGCGCCTCGGCGAGGGCCACATCGAAAGGGAGGGTACCGACCTCACCATCGTTGCGACCTCGGTCGAGGTGCAGCGCGCCATCGAGGCGGCCCAGCACCTGGCCCAGGAGGGGATCAGCGCAGAGGTGATCGACCCGCGCACGATCCGTCCGCTTGACACCGAGCTGATCCTGTCCTCGGTGGAGAAGACCGGACGGGTGCTGCTGGTGCAGGAGGCGGTGAAGTTCGGCGGGTTCATGGCTGAGGTGTCCGCGACCATCACCGAGTCGCGGGCATTCGGCTCGCTGCAGGCTCCGGTGCGCCGGCTGGGCGGCCTGGACACCCCGATCCCGTACAACCCCAGGCTGGAGAAGGCGAGTGTGCCGCAGGTCGACGACATCGTCCGCGAGGCAACCGCCCTCGTGCGGGAGTGGTGAGCTGCGATGCCCCGCGTCCCGCTGAACATGCCGAAGATGTCGATGACGATGGAGTTCGGCACCATCGTGGAATGGCTGGTCGGCCCCGGTGACAAGATCGCCAACGGCGACGCCGTCGTCGTGGTGACCACCGACAAGGTCGACATGGAGGTCGAGGCAACCTTCGACGGCGTGGTGGAGGAGATCGTCGCCGGCGAGGGCGCGCAGCTGCCCGTCGGCGAGCCGATGGCCTACCTCCAGACCGAGACCGAAGACCTGCTGGGCGACCTGTTCGCCGCACCGCCCGAGGTGGAGGCGAAGCCGGAGCCCGTGCCGGCGGAGCCCGAGTCGCGCGGGGTGGAGCCGGCCACACCTGCCTCCGACGTGTCGCCGCACGTGACCTCCGTGGAACCGATCCGCGCGGTGCCGCTCGCCCGGCGGATCGCGGCAGAGGCGGGCATCGACCTGCGGACGGTGACTGGCACCGGCCCGTCCCGAACGATCCGGGCCAGGGATGTGCGCGAGGCGATCACCCGCCGCGACCGGGCCGCGAAGGCCGCTGCGGCACCGGCACGGGTCGCGCCCGCCGCCGTGGCCACGCCAACCGCGGTGCCGGCCGCTCCGGTGCCGGCGCAGACCGGCGAGCTTCTCGGCGACGACAAGATCCGCCGGATGCGGGTGGCGACGGCGAACGTGATGAACGCCAGCGCCGTGATCCCCCAGTTCACGGTCTTCCGGGTGCTCGACCTCGCCCGGCTCGCCCGGGCCCGCGAGACCTCCCTGAAGGGGGTCAGCTGGACGTCCATCCTGGTCCGCGCGTACGCGCTGGTGCTGAGGGAGATGCCGCAGCTGAACGGGTACTGGGTCGGCACCGGGGTGCAGGGCAACGAGCACGTGGGCATCTCGCTGGCCGTGGACACCCCGCAGGGCCTGCTCGCGCCGGTGATCGCCGACCCTGACCGGATCACGCTGCGGCAGCTCGATCGGGCCGTGCGCGACCTCGCCGAAACGATCAAGGGCGGCCAGATCGACCCGAACCTGTTCGCGGGCGGCACGGGCACCGTGTCCAACCTCGGCGGGATGGGTGTCGACCGCTTCAACGCGCTGCTCACGCCGCCGCAGGCCACCGCGCTGTCGCTGGGCAGGGTCGGTCGCCGACCGGCCGTGGACGCGGACGGGGAGCTGACCGTGCAGATCGCGTGCGAGGCGGGCCTCACCGTGGATCACCGGGCTGCCGACGGCGCCGACGCGGCCCGTGCGCTCGACCTCATGCAGACCTTCCTCCAGGATCCCGTGCTGTTGCTCGCCTAGTAGGCTGCGCAGGCCGGTCCGACGAAAGGGGCGTGAGGGCAATGCCGTCCACGCGGTCGCTCGACGTGTTGGTCGCTGCCGCCCGGATGTACTACGAAGAAGGACGTTCGCAGCGGAATGTCGCGCGCGCCCTCGGGATCTCGGAGTCCGCAGTGTCCCGCACCCTGGCCGCCGCCAGGGACGCCGGCGTCGTGCGGATCCTGATCCACGACCCCCGGCTCGAGGTCGACCGGTCGGCACACCTCGAGGCGCGGCTGGAGCGGACCTTCGGGCTCGCCGGGGCGTGGGTGGGCACCGGCGCAGGCGAACTGGGCCCGACCGAGGTGGTGGCGAAGCTGGGTGCGCAGCTCTTCGCCGACCGGCTCTGGTCGATGCGCCGGGTCGGCCTGAGCTGGGGATCCACCATCGCGCGACTCGTCGAGGTGGTCGAGCCCCAGGCCGCACCGACCGATCTCGAGCTGCTGCCCCTGGTCGGTGGGTCCTCCGCGCTCGAGACCGCGCCATCCGGGACGACCTCGCTGTACACGCTCGCGCAGAAGCTCGGCGTCCGGGCCCGCCGGATCGATGCGCCGGCGATCACCGAGTCCCCGGAGACCCGCGCCGCCATCCTGCGCGAGTCCTCGATCCGCGGCGCCCTGGAGTCGGCCACCACCGTGGATACGGCCTGGGCCGGAATCGGCTCGGTCGGGGTCTCGGGAGGCAGCAGTGAGCGCCTGCTCGCGGCGATGCGGCTCACGTCCGAGGAGCGCGACGTGGTGCGGCAGGAGAACCCCGCCGGGGACTTCTGCGGGCGGTTCTTCGACGACGACGGAGTCCCGCTGACCGGGCCGACCTCGACCCGGGTGATCGGCGTCGACTTCAACGACCTGCAGCGGATCCCCACCGTTGTCGGGCTGGCCGGCGGCATTGCGAAGGTTCGCGGGGTGCTCGCAGCGCTCCGCTCGGGGGTGATCGATGTGGCCGTGCTGGACGCCGAACTCGCCGCCGAGGTGTTGCGCAGGGCGGCCAAGGCCTGATCCACGTCATCGGGTCGGGCGGGTCGCGCGCCCGCCTATACTGCGAGTCGTGTCTGAACCAGTGGTGGCGGTCGTCGTGGCCGCTGGGTTGGGCCGGCGCTTCGGGGGCACCAAGCCGAAACCGACGCTGCGGATCCTGGGAAGGGCAGTGGTCGCGGTAGCCGTCGAAGGTCTGGCCGCAGGCGGATGCACGGACGCGGTCGTGGTGATCAACGGCAACGTCTCCCACCTGTTCAAGGCCGCGCTGATGGGCTCGCCCATTCCCGTGATCACCACCCCCGGCGGCGACACCAGACAGCAGTCCGTCCAGCGGGGCCTCGACGTGATCCGCGATCACCCGCGGCTGTCGAAGGCGAAGGTCGTGCTCGTGCACGACGCGGTCCGCCCGATGATGCCCGCCTACGTCGTCGAGAACGTGATCAACGCGGTGCGCGAGGGCGCTCCCGCGGTGGCGCCGGTGGTTCCGGTGACCGACAGCATCAGGGTGGTCCCCAACGGCGAAGAGGGAGCGAACGCTCCCTTCGACCGGTCCAAGCTGCGGGCGGTGCAGACCCCGCAGGGCTTCGACCTCCAGGTGCTGCTGGACAGCCACGCGAAGATGGCCGCGCAGGGGCTCGACTTCACCGACGACGTGTCCTGCTGCGAGAGCAACGGGCACCCGGTGACGCTCGTCCAGGGCTCCCGGATGGGCATGAAGATCACCGAGCCCGCCGACCTCACCGTGGCCAGGGCGCTGTGGCGGGTCCGGGCCAGCCTCGGGCACCACTCCGGCAAGCGGTTCTGGCGCCAGCGGCGCAAGGAGCTCCCGCAGTGATTCGGGTGGGCGTCGGCACCGACGTGCACGCCTACCAGCCCGGCGTCCCGATGTGGGTCGCGGGCCTGTCGTTCCCCGATGAGCCGGCCGGGCTGGCCGGGCACTCGGACGGCGACGTCGCGGCCCACGCGGCCTGTGACGCCCTGCTGTCGGCCGCCGGGCTCGGCGACATGGGTTCGAACTTCGGCACCGACCGCCCCGAGTGGTCCGGCGCCAGCGGGGTCGCCTTCCTCATCGAGACGGCGCTACGGGTGCGGGCGAGCGGCTACCGGATCGAGAACGTTGCGGTCCAGGTGATCGGCAACCGTCCCCGCCTCGCCGCGCGGCGGGCCGAGGCCGAGGCCGTGCTGTCGTCGGCAGTGGGTGCTCCGGTGAGCCTTTCCGGCACCACGACCGACGGACTCGGGCTGACCGGACGCGGCGAGGGCCTGGCCGCGATCGCGACCGCCCTGCTCAGCGCGGACTGACCCGCCCGCGAGCGCTCAGCGCACCGACGTGGTCGGCGCGGTGTAGGTGTTGCACTTTCCGATCAGCGTGTTGGACTGGCCCGTCGTGAACCAGGCCTTGCGTGAGCGCCCCAGTCCGTGGTCGCCCTGGATGTTGCTCTCTCCGCTGAGCACGTCGTCGCCGAGGCTGTAGAACACGTTGCGCAGGTTCGCCAGGTTGGCCTGGCTCAGGCCAGAGGACGGCCCGGCCGCCTGCGTGAACATGCCGGCGAAGCAGTCGGCCTGAACCTCGAGGCGGCGGGAGTAGATCCTGCCCTCTGCCTCGGTTCCCTTCTGCTCGAAGGCCATGGACGAGATCAGGATCCCGGTGCGCGCCTGAATGGTGTGGCCGAACTCGTGCGCGATCACCGACTCGACCACGAACGGCATGGAGCGCTGGTCCGCCGGGAAGATCTTCCACAGCGGCTTGGCGTAGTAGATCCGCTGGTCGGCGGCGCAGTAGACCGCGTTCACGTCGTCGAGCTTGCCGCAGCCGGTGGTGATCGGCTCGGTGTACACCGTGACCGGTGGACGCGGCAGCTCGTAGCCGGCGGACTCCAGCGGACCCGACCAGACCCGCCACAGGCAGGCGGTCAGGTCGTTCAGGTGGCTGGTCAACTCGCTCACCGGTGCGGTGGTCATGTCGATCCTCGGCACGCTGCAGTCGGTCGGCACGGGCGCCGATTCGTCGTAGACCGGGTTGGCGGTCAGCCACTGCTGGGCCTGTTCGTAGGTCTTCGGCTGCGGGATCTCCGGTGGGCTGGGGTCGGGGTCGGGCACAGGAGCGGTGTTCTGCTGCGTCGGGCCGGTCGTCTGCGTTCCGCCGGGGCTGGCGACGTCCGTGCTGCCGAGGTAGTGCATCAGCGAGATCGCGAAGAAGGCGATGCCGACCACAAGCACCAGGCCGAGGATCACCCCGCCGAGCGGGCTCTTCCGCCGCGGGCCCTGGGGTGCGGGCCGGAAGCCGCCCGGCGGGCCGTAGGACGGCTGTCCGAACGGAGCCGGGGGCGTCTGGTACTGCTGCGGGTACTGCGGCTGTGGTGTGCCGGCGGAGGGGTATTGCCCCGGAGGCCCGTACTGCGGCGTCCCCCACGTCTGCGCCGGACGGTTCCAGCTCTGCTGGGCCGGCCACTGCCCACCCTGGCCCGGCTGCTGCCCCGGCGTCCCCCACTGCTGCGTCACGCGGTCAGCGTAGTTGGTCGGCTGGCGGTCACGGGAGGTGGTAGCCCTACCTGTGGCGCAGGGGTGGCGCGCCGCTAGTCTGTAGCCACCTTTGGACGACGGGGGAGCAGGCATGGCGAAGTGGGCTACCGGATTCCGGCGGCTGGCGGCGGTTCTGGTCCTGGCGGTGGGTGCGCTGACGTGCCTCGCGCCGTCCGCGCGAGCAGCGGACGCGGTGGCCAGCTACGTGGTTAAGGCGACGATCAACGCCGACGGCACCCTGGCCGTGAAGGCCGCCCTGACGTTCAGCGGTGCGGCTCCCGACCAGGTCGAGCAGGTGTTCGGCACCCTGACCCGCACCGCAGACCGCATGGAGTACCACTACACGCTCACCGACGTGACCGCCTCCACGGGTGGCAGGGATCTCGGTGCGACCGTGAACGCGGGCCCGGCCAGCACCACCGTGACGATTCCCACCGGTGGCGCGAGCACGGCGATCGAACTCTCCTACACGGTGCACGGCGCGGCGATGGCGACGGCCAACGACACCACCACCGTCACCTGGGCGTTCCTGCAGGGGCTGAACCTTCCGGTGACCACCTTCGACGCGGTGGTCGCTGTGCCCGGCCTGCCCACGCTGATCGACTGCGCGGCCGGCGATCCCGCCTCGCCGGGCGCCTGCACCTTCTACAGCGGCGCAACGCACGAGAACTTCAACCCGACCTTCCACCACGAGTCGGCCGGTGCCGGCCAGGTCGTGATCGGCACGATGCGCTTCCCGAGCGGCGTCGTCGCCGTGAACCAGGATCTCCGCGAGACCTGGTCGCTCGACCGCGCGTTCTCCGCCGCTCCGTTGCCGCTGGGTAGCGCGCTGGGCCTGCTGGTGCTCGGCGGCCTGGCCCTGTGGGCCGCGCATCGTCGGATCGGCAGGGACGCGACCGTCGGCGGTGACCCCGTCCTGGTCGCCGAGTTCGCCCCGGTCGGGCCGGGGCAGGCCGAGTTCCGGGTGCTGGACGGCGTCCGTCCCGGCGAGGTGGGCACGCTGGTGGACGAGCGGGTCGACCCGATCGACGTGACCGCCACGCTGCTCGACCTGGCCGTGCGCGGGCACCTGCTGATCACGGAGTTGCCCCGCCCGTCCGGGCACGCGGCGAGCGACTGGACCTTCGCCCGGCGTACCGGCACCGACGCGCTGCTCGACTACGAACACACCCTGCTCGACGCGGTCGCGCCGGTGCAGGGCGACCCGGTACAGGTCTCGAACCTGGCCGGCAGCGTCGGTGCGGTGATCGGCGACGTGCAGTCCCAGCTGTACGACGAGGTCGTGACCCGCGGCTGGTTCGTCCGGCGGCCGGACTCGACCCGCAACCAGTGGGCACTGATCGGCTGGATCGGCCTCGGTGTGGCGGTGGTCGCGACGATCCTGCTCGCTGCGTTCACCCACTTCGGCCTGGTCGGGCTCGCCCTGATCGCCCTTGCGCTCGGTGTGGTCTTCGTCGGGCAGGAGATGCCGGCGCGGACCGCGACCGGCACCGGCGTCCTGACCGGGCTCGACGTGCTGCGCGGCAACCTGCTCACCCAGCCGGTCGACACGCTGCCGACCGGACAGGGCTACCAGCAGATGTCCTCGCTGCTGCCGTACGCGGTCGTGCTGGGTGGCAAGGAACGCTGGTTGCGGGCGATGGCCGACTCCGATGACGACGACCTGCCCGACTCCACCGATCTGGACTGGTACCACGGGCCGGACGACTGGCGCCTGGCCGATCTCCCCGCGTCGCTGGCGAACTTCGTCACCACGGTGCAGGGCACGCTGTTCAGCCGCTGAACCATGCTCCGCATCGCCACGATCGGCACCAGCTGGATCACCACGCAGTTCGCGGACGCGGCGTCGCGCGTGCCCGGCGTGGAACTCGCGATGGCGTACTCCCGAGACGCCGACCGGGCCAGGGCTTTCGCCGCCGAGATCGGCGCGGCGGGATCGACCGCCGACCTCGACGGGCTGCTCGCTTCCGAGGAGGTGGACGCGGTCTACATCGCCTCGCCGAACAGCGTCCACTTCGGCCAGGCGCGCGCGGCACTCCGGGCCGGCCGGCACGTGCTGGTGGAGAAGCCGGCCACGCCGACGGCCGCGGAGTTCGCCACGCTCGTCGCGGAGGCTCGCGCTGCGGGTGTCGTGCTGCTCGAGGCGATGCGGAGCGCCCACGACCCCGGCATGGCGCGCGTCCGCGACCTGCTCGGCGAGGTGGGGCCGGTGCGGCGAGTCTCGCTGCGGTACAACCAGCGCTCGTCGCGCTACGACCGGGTGCTCGCCGGAGAGCGGGTGAACATCTTCGACCCGGCGTTCGCCGGCGGCGCGCTGAACGACCTCGGCGTGTACTGCGTGAGCGCTCTGGTCGACCTGTTCGGTGAGCCAGGGCGGGTGGTGGCCGCGAGCGTGCCGATCGCGGGTGGCGCGGACGGCGCGGGCGCGGCGCTGGCGTCCTATCCGGGCTTCGTGGCCGACCTCGGCTGGTCGAAGATCACCGCCTCTGACGTGCCCAGCGAGGTGCAGGGCGAACTCGGCACCCTGCTGATCGATCACATCGCGGTGCCGAGGCGGCTCGAGTTGCACCGGCTCGACGGCAGCGAGGTCGAATCGCTGATCGATGCTCCCCTCTTCGACCTCAGCCCCGAGTTGCGCGCCTTCGCGGCACTGTGTGCTGGCGAGGGCAGCCCGTCCGCCGACCACGAGCGGACGCTAGCCGTGCTGCGCACCATCGAGGCCGTGCGGGAGGCTGCGGACTCCCCGGGATCGGTCCCCCGGTGACCGCCACTGCGGCGCAGCCCCGCCGTTGGGCGCCCAGCCCGGCCGACGTCGTCGACGTGTTCGTCTACGTGGTGGTGCTCAACCTCGCGGCCGAGTACGTGCCACTGGTGATCACCGAGACGTTCACCCTGTCGCTGCTGACGGCGCTGCTGCTCAAGGCCACCCTCGAGGTGGTGGTCTTCCTGAAGAACCGGGCCAAGCGCCGGTTCAAGGCCGCCACGACCGTGGGTGCCAAGGTGTTGGCCGCACTGCTGCTGTGGCTGATCCTGGTCGGCAGCAAGTTCGTGGTCCTGGAGCTGATCGCCCTGTTCTTCGCCGGCTCGGTGACGCTCGGCGGGTTCTTCTCCGTGACCGGCCTGATCATCGTGCTGTTGCTGGCCAGGGCCGGCGTCCGTCGCCTGCTCGCCGCGCCCCCGGACCGGATCGGGGACGGTTCCTGATCCGGTCCACCGGTCGCCGGGTCGAACCCCGACTGCTCCGACCTCAGACCTCCAGGCCCGGGTAGAGCGGGTTGGCGCCGAGCAGTTCGGCGGCGGCGGCGCGCGTCCGCTGGGCGATGCCTGCGGCCAGGGTGTACTTCGCCTTACCTGGTGCGCCGGCGGCGGTGGCCACCGGGGTGGTCGCCTTCAGCACGTTGGTGATCAACTCGGCGACCGTGTCGAACTCCGCGGCGCCGAAGCCCCGGCTGGTCAGCGCAGGGGTGCCGATCCGGACGCCCGTGGTGTACCAGGCGCCGTTCGGGTCGTTCGGGACGGAGTTGCGGTTGGTGACGATGCCGGCGTCCAGCAGCGCCGACTCGGCCTGCCGGCCGGTGAGCCCGAACGAGCTCACGTCCAGCAGCACGATGTGGTTGTCGGTGCCGCCGGTGACCAGGGTCACCCCGCGCCGGAGCAGGCCGTCGGCCAGCGCCTTGGCGTTGTCGGCCACGGCCTGCGCGTAGGCCTGGAAGGACGCCTGCCGGGCCTCGGCGAACGCCACGGCCTTCGCGGCCATGATGTGGCTGAGCGGGCCGCCGAGCACCATCGGGCAGCCGCGGTCGACGGACGGCGCGTACTCCGCGGTGGCCAGCACGAACCCGCCGCGGGGGCCGCGCAGCGACTTGTGCGTGGTGGACGCCACCACGTCCGCGTAGGGGATTGGGTTCTCCTCGCCGGTGAACACCTTGCCCGCGACCAGGCCGGCGAAGTGGGCCATGTCGACGAACAGGGTGGCGCCGACCTCGTCGGCGATGTCGCGCATCTTCGCGAAGTTCACCCGGCGCGGGTAGGCGGAGTAGCCGGCCACGAGGATCAGCGGCTTGAACTCGCGGGCGTCCGCGAGCAGCTTGTCGTAGTCGATCAGGCCGGTCTCCGGGTTCGTCCCGTAGGAGTGCTGGCGGAACATCTTGCCGGAGATGTTGTGCCGGAAGCCGTGGGTGAGGTGGCCGCCCGCGTCCAGTGCCATGCCCATCACGCGCTGGGCGTTGAAGGTGGCCCGCAGCGTCTCCCAGTCATCCTCGGAGAGGTCGTTCACGGTCTTCGCGCCGAGCTTCTCCAGCGCCGGGTTCTCGACCCGGTGGGCGAGGATCGACCAGTAGGCGACCAGGTTGGCATCGATGCCCGAGTGTGGCTGCACGTAGGCGTACTCGGCGCCGAAGAGTTCACGCGCGTGCTCGGCGGCGACCGTCTCGACGGTGTCAACGTTCGCGCAGCCGGCATAGAAGCGGTGTCCGATCGTGCCCTCGGCGTACTTGTCGGACAGCCAGGTGCCCATCGTCATCAGCACCGGCAGGGACGCGTAGTTCTCGCTCGCGATCAGCTTCAGGGACGCCCGCTGGTCGCGCAGTTCGGCGCGAGCGGCGTCGGCGATCCGGGGCTCGACCCCTTCGATCACTCCGAGGATCTGGCTGTAGATGGACGACGCGGTGCTGGCGAGATCGGTCACGGGCTCTCCTCGGATCGGGCGACGCCCAACTCTATCCGGAAGTGGTCGCCTCTCCCGACGTGGCGTGGCGCCCGGTCACCTCCACCGCGTCGGCACGGGCGCGCGGAGGATGCGCCCTGCCTGCTGCCGAGGGGATCCGCCCTGGACCGGCCAGTGGGTCTGGTTCGGATGATGACTGATACGGTTCAATGAATCGGTTTTGTGATCTAATCGTGATCAACGACGTGAAGATCGGACGAGATGACCCCCAAGAACTCGGTGAGCATGCGCGACGTGGCAACGCTGGCGCAGGTCTCGGTGGGCACTGTCTCCAATGTGCTGAATTCTCCGGATCGGGTGGCCGAAGCCACCCGGCAACGCGTGCAGGCCGCGATCGAGAAGCTCGGCTGGGTACCGAACGAGTCGGCCCGGCAGCTGCGCGCCGGCCGCAGCAGGTCGATCGGGATGGTCGTGATGGACATCGCCAACCCGTTCTTCACCGACGTGGCGCGCGGCGCGGAGGAGCTCCTCTACGGCGAGCAGTACTCGGTGCAGATCGGCAACAGCGACCAGGACCCGGGCCGGGAGATCACCTTGCTCGACCGCTTCGAACAGCAGCGGGTGGGTGGGGTGCTGTTCGCCCCGATCGATGACAGCGTGGAGCGGTTGGTTCGCCTGCGCCAGCGGGGCATCCCCGTCGTGATCGTCGACCGGGTCGGATCCAGTGTCGACTTCTGCTCGGTGGGGGTGGACGACCTCGCCGGCGGCAGGCTGGCGGGCCAGCACCTGCTTGACCAGGGCCATCATCGCCTCGCGTTCGTCGGCGGTCCCAGCTCGCTGGCCCAGGTGCGCGATCGCCGCCGCGGGATGGAACTCGCCGTGGAGCAGGCCGGTGGAGACGTCTCGCTGCTTGCCGTGAGCACTCCCACCCTGAGCCTCGAGGCGGGCGTGAGCAGTGCGGGTGAGATCGCGGCGCTCCCGACGGGGGAGCGTCCGACCGCAGTGTTCGCCGCGAACGACCTGGTGGCGATCGGGCTGCTGCAGGGCTTCGTCACCGCCGGCCTGCGAGTGCCCGACGATGTCGCGATCATCGGCTACGACGACATCGCCTTCGCCGCGGCCGCCGCCGTCCCGCTGTCGTCGGTCCGGCAGCCCCGTGAGGACATCGGACGCAAGTCTGCTGAATTGCTGGTTCGTGAGATCGAGGCTGCCGACTCCGGCGCACCGCACCGGCACGAGGCCGTCCGGTTCACGCCGCAGCTGATCGCGCGGCGCTCGACCCAGCCCCGCAAGCGCGCAAAGGGTTGACACGAGGCACATCGGTCCGTAGTGTCTTGAATCGTTCGTATGGAACGTTTCAATAGCCAATGGAGGCCGCCGGTGGACGCTAACGGAGCTGTGCCGGTGCTTGAGCTCAAGGGAGTCTCCAAGAGCTTCGGGGCTGTGGTTGCGCTCCGCAACGCGGACCTGACGTTGCACGCCGGCTCGATCCACGCGGTCGTCGGTGAGAACGGCGCGGGGAAGTCGACGCTGGTCAAGATCATGGCCGGCCTCTACCAGCGGGACACCGGCACGTTCGAGATGGACGGCAAGCCGGTCCACTTCCGGACCACGGCCGAGGCCAAGGCTGCGGGAATCGCGGTGATCTACCAGGAGCCGACCCTGTTCCCCGACCTGTCGGTGACCGAGAACGTCTTCATGGGCCGCCAGCCGGTCGGCCGCTTCGGCCGGATCGACAAGGGGCTGATGCGCACCGAGGTGGCCGGGCTGATGGACCGACTGGGGGTGCGCATCGACCCCGACCGTCCGGCCGATGGCCTCTCGATCGCCGACCAGCAGATCATCGAGATCGCCAAGGCCATCTCCCTGGACGCGCGGGTCCTGATCATGGACGAGCCGACCGCGGCACTGTCCGGCGTCGAGGTCGAGCGGCTGTTCGCTGTCGCACGCAGCCTGCGGGACGAGGGTCGCGCGCTGATGTTCATCTCCCACCGGTTCGACGAGGTGTTCGCCCTGTGCGACACGGTCACGGTGATGCGGGACGGCGCCTACATCTCGACCGCGGCGATCGCCGACACCTCCGTGCCGGAGATCGTGCGACTGATGGTCGGCCGCGACGTCAACGAGTTGTTCCCCAAGATCGAGGCCGAGATCGGGCGTCCGCTGCTCGAGGTCTCCGGCCTGTCCATGCCCGGGGTGTTTCGCGAGATCAGCTTCAGCGTCCGCTCCGGCGAGATCGTCGCGCTGGCCGGGCTGGTCGGCGCCGGCCGCAGCGAGGTCGCCCGCGCGGTGTTCGGCGTCGATCCCTACGAGCAGGGCTCGGTGGTCCTGGACGGCACGCCGCTGCCGCCACACAACCCGGCGGCAGCCATGAAGGCCGGGCTGGCGCTGGTGCCCGAGGACCGGCGCAAGCAGGGCCTGGTGATCGACGCGAGCGTCGCCACGAACATCACCGATGCGATCCGACCCACGCTGACCAGGTTCGGCCTGATCACCGCACGTGCGGAGAACGTGGAAGCGCAGGTCTGGGCCCGCAAGCTCGAGGTGAAGACCGCGTCGCTGGACGCGGTGGCCGGCACGCTCAGCGGCGGCAACCAGCAGAAGGTCGTGCTGGCCAAGTGGCTCGCCGCCAACCCCAGGGTGCTGATCATCGACGAGCCCACCCGCGGTATCGACGTCGGCACCAAGTCCGAGGTGCACCGGATGATGTCTGAGCTGGCCGGCATGGGCCTGGCCATCCTGATGATCTCCTCCGAACTGCCCGAAGTGCTCGGCATGGCCGACCGTGTCCTGGTCATGCACGAGGGCCGGATCACCGCTGACCTGCCGCGATCCGAGGCGACGCCGGAAACCGTGATGTTCGCCGCCACCCACACGAGCGAGGAGGTCGCATGACCACCGTGCCGGTGACGAGCACACCCGGGATCGGCGCGCGGCTGGCCGGGCTGGCCCGGTCCCGCGAGACGGGCATCTTCCTGGCGCTGGCCCTGGTGATCGTGGCCACGACCCTGAAGAACCCGGACTTCCTGTTCAGCGCTGACGGATGGCGCAACCTGCTGCTCAACCCGTCCATCGTCGCGGTCGTCGCGATCGGTCAGGCCGTGGTGATCATCAGCCGCAACGTCGACCTGTCGGTCGGGTCGATCGTGGGCCTGACGGCCTATCTGGTCGGCAGCCTGTTCCTGGCGTTCCCCCAGATCCCGGTCCCGCTCGTGTTCGTCATCGGGGTCGTCTTCGGTGGCCTGCTCGGGGCGGTGAACGGTGCCCTGGTCGCGTTCGGCAGGGTCCCGGCGATGGTGATCACCCTTGGCACCCTGTACGCCTTCCGCGGGATCAACGTGTGGTGGACCGGCTCCAAGCGGATCAACGCCTCCGACATGCCCGACGGGTTCCTCGACCTCGGAACCCAGCAGTTCCTCACGATCCCCGTTCTGACCATCCTCGCCGTCGTGATCCTCGTCGTTGTGGCGTGGTACATGGCCAACACCCGCGGTGGACGCGAGTTCTACGCGATCGGTTCCGATCCCGACGCCGCCGAGCTGTACGGCCTGGCCAAGACCCGGCGGGTGCTGATGGCCTTCGTGGCTTCCGGCGCGGCGTCCGGCCTGGCCGGCGTCCTGTACACGGCCCGCTACGGCACGGTGAACTCCCAGGTCGGCGACGGCTTCGAGCTGCAGGCGATCGGCGCAGCGGTGATCGGCGGCGTCGCGATCGTGGGCGGCAGCGGCACCGTGCTCGGGGCCGTGTTCGGCGCCTACCTGTTGCTCACCATCAACAGCGCCCTGCCGGTGCTCGGTATCCCCGACTTCTGGCAGCGGGCCGTGGTCGGTGTGCTGATCCTGGGCGCCATCGTGCTCGACCGGGTGCTTGCGCAGCGCCAGTCGAGGCGCCTGCACGAGGAGAGGAGCGCGGCATGACCACCCTGACCTCCGGGAGCCCCGACACCGAGCGCAGCTACGCCGAGTACGGCCGTCCCGCCTGGCGCCGGATCCTGTTCAGCCGGGAGATGGCGATCATCGCGCTGCTGGTCGTGGTCGTCATCGCGGCCTCCCTGCGGGTGCCGAAGTTCGCCACCCCGGTGACGCTGGGCTACCTGCTCTTCGACATCACCCCGCTGCTGTTCATCGCCCTGGCCATGGCCCCCGTGATGATCACCGGCGACATCGACCTGTCGGTCGGCTCGATGGTGGGCCTGACCAGCGTCGTGGTCGGGCTGTGCTCCGCGTCCGCGCTGCCCATTCCGGTCGCGATCGTGCTGGCGCTGGTCGTCGGTGCCATCGGCGGGGCAGCCAACGGCCTGCTCGTCACCAGGGTCGGGCTGCCGGCACTCGCCGTGACCATCGGCACCCTGGCGCTGTACCGGGGCATCGCGGTCGGCCTGCTCGGCACCACGGCGGTCACCCAGTTCGACAAGTGGTGGACGACGCTGGTCAAGGCGCGGATCGGGAGCACCGGCATCCCCGTCGTGGTGATCCTGTTCGTCGTCCTCCTGGCGGCCTTCGTGCTGATGCTGCACTTCACGCCGTTCGGGCGGGGCATCTTCGCGATCGGCCTGTCCAAGGACGCGGCCAGCTTCTCCGGCGTCCACGTGAACCGGACCCGGCTGGTCCTGTTCATCCTGTCGGGGCTCATGTCCGCGCTGGCCGGCATCTACTACGCCCTCTACTACAACTCCGCGCGCGGAGACAACGCGACCGGGCTCGAACTGCAGGTGATCGCCGCCGTGGTGCTGGGCGGTGTGTCCGTGTGGGGCGGACGCGGCGCGCTGCACGGCGTCGTCGCCGGCGTCCTGCTGATCGGCGTGCTGTCCAAGGCGCTGCAGCTGGTCAACGTCACCTCCGACGTGGTCAGCATCATCACCGGAGCCCTGCTCGTGCTGTCGGTGATCGCCGGCAGCGTCGTGAGCTGGGCGCAATCGAGACGGGTCCGGCCCGCAGCCGCGCCCGCAAAGACCTCCTGAAGGAACGGGGCTCGCCCCAATCAACCGTCGGACCCAGTGCGGGGCCCGACCAAACGAAAGGATCACCCATGATGATCGGTAAGTCCCGGATGGGTCTCCGCGCTCTGGCGGGTGTCGCTGCGGCGAGCCTGCTCCTGGCTGCTGGCTGTTCGTCCAGCACCACGAGTTCGCCGGCTGCGGGCGGCAGTGCCGCCTCGTCTGCGCCCGCGGAGGCCATGACCATGACGTTCCTGCCGAAGAACCTGGGCAACGCCTACTTCGACACCTCCTACAAGGGTGTCCAGGCTGCGGCGGGTGTGCTCGGCGCGACCGTGACCCAGGTGGGTCCGGCCAAGGGCGACGACCCGGCCGGCCAGGTCTCCTACATCAACACCGCCACGCAGCAGCAGGTGAGCGCGCTGCTGGTCTCGGCGAACGACAAGTCGGCGATCTGCGATGCGCTGAAGGAGGCGATGACCGCAGGTGTGAAGGTGGTCACGTTCGACTCCGACACCAACCCCGAATGCCGCGACCTGTTCATCAACCAGGCGACGGCCGAGGGCATCGCGAAGGTACAGGTCGACATCATCACCTCCGAGATCGGCGACTCCGGCGAGATCGCGATCCTGTCCGCTTCGGCCAACGCGACGAACCAGAACGCGTGGATCGACATGATGAAGAAGGAACTGGCGGCCAGTCATCCGAACGTCAAGCTGGTGGACACCGTCTACGGAAACGATGACGACCAGACCTCCTACGACAAGACCTCCGCGCTGCTGCAGTCGCACCCGAACCTGAAGGGGATCATCTCCCCGACCACGGTCGGCATCGCCGCCGCGGCCCGGTACCTGTCGAAGTCGGAGTACAAGGGCAAGGTCATGCTGACCGGCCTCGGCACCCCGAACCAGATGCGTGACTACGTCAAGGACGGCACCGTGACGGAGTTCGCGCTGTGGAACCCGCAGGACCTGGGCACCCTGGCCACCTACGCCGCCGCGGCGCTGGTGCAGGGCAAGATCACCGGCGCAGAGGGTGACAAGTTCACCGCCGGCGACCTGGGCGAGTTCACCGTCGGCGCGGACAAGACCGTCCTGCTCGGCGAGCCCTACAAGTTCAACAAGGACAACATCGACAACTTCAACTTCTGAGTTGTCCTGACCCCGTGGCGCCCGGCCGGTGAGCCGGCCGGGCGCCCCAACCCTCCGGCCCCGAACCTCCATCAAGAAGAAGACCCTGAGATGACCACTTTTGCTTCCATCACCGACCAGTTGGCCCTGCAGGCCATCGAGTTGCCCTCGTGGGCGTTCGGGAATTCGGGCACCAGGTTCAAGGTGTTCGGTACGCCGGGTACTCCGCGCACCGTGCAGGAGAAGCTGGCGGACGCCGCGCAGGTGCACGCCTTCACCGGGCTGGCGCCGACGGTGGCGCTGCACATTCCGTGGGACAAGGTGGACGACTATGCCGCCCTGGCCGCGTACGCCCAGGGGCTGGGTGTGGCGCTGGGCACGGTCAACTCCAACACGTTCCAGGACGAGGACTACAAGTTCGGCTCGCTCACCCATACCGATGCGCGGATCCGGCGCAAGGCGATCGATCACCACCTGGAGTGCATCGACATCATGGACGCGACCGGCAGCCGGGATCTGAAGATCTGGCTGGCCGACGGCTCCAACTACCCGGGTCAGGCGGACCTGCGGGGCCGTCAGGACCGGCTCCACGAATCCCTGCAGGTGATCTATGACCGGCTGGGCGATGACCAGCGGCTGGTGCTGGAGTACAAGTTCTTCGAGCCGGCGTTCTACCACACCGATGTGTGTGACTGGGGCACGAGCTACGCCCAGGTGGCCGCGCTGGGCCCGAAGGCGATGGTCTGCCTGGACACCGGCCACCACGCGCCGGGCACGAACATCGAGTTCATCGTGATGCAGCTGCTGCGGCTGGGCAAGCTCGGCAGCTTCGACTTCAACTCCCGCTTCTACGCCGACGACGATCTGATCGTGGGGGCCGCGGATCCGTTCCAGCTGTTCCGGATCCTGTTCGAGGTGGTCCGGGGTGGTGGCTACGGTCCCGACTCCGGCGTGGCCTTCATGCTCGACCAGTGCCACAACGTGGAGGACAAGATCCCGGGGCAGATCCGCTCGGTGCTGAACGTGCAGGAGATGACCGCGAAGGCGATGCTGGTCGACCGCGACGCGCTCGCGGCGGCGCAGGCCGCCGGTGACGTGCTGGGTGCGAACGGGATCTTCATGGACGCGTTCTACACCGACGTCCGCGCCGACCTGGCGGCTTGGCGGGAGTCCCGTGGCCTGCCCGGCGACCCGATGGCGGCGTTCGCAGCGACCGGCTACCTGGCCAGGATCGCCGCCGACCGCGTCGGCGGCACCCAGGCCGGCTGGGGCGCCTGAGCCGATGGCGCGGTACTGCCTGCTGGGCCACGTCGACCCGGCGAAGCGGGAGGAGTACAAGGCGAGGCACGCCGCGGTGTGGCCGGAACTGCTGGTCGCGCTGCGGGACGCCGGGTGGCGCAACTACTCGCTGTTCCTGCGTCCGGACGGGCTGCTGATCGGCTACTGCGAGGCCGATGACCTGGACGTGGCGCAGGAGAAGGTCGCCGCGACCGAGATCAATGCGACCTGGCAGGCGGAGATGTCGCGGCTGTTCGCGTCCGAGGGTGCGCCGGACGAGGCCTGGGAGCGGGTCGAGGAGGTCTTCAACCTGGAGGATCAGCTGGCTGCCAGCGGTCACTGACGGTCGTGGGGGTCGCTTGACGCCGAACGATCCCGATCGTAGGATATGAAACGATTCAAGCCTACGCCGAAAGGGCAGCGATGAGGCTCGTCCAGCAGGCCATCCGGACCGGAGCGATCCGGTGAGCGCGCGGTACTTCGCAGCCGCGGATCTCGGGGCGTCCAGTGGGCGGGTGATCCTCGGCTCGCTCGAGGACGGCCGGTTCGAGCTCAGCCAGACCGCCCGCTTCCCCAACGGGCCGGTCGAGGAGGCCGACGGCATCCACACCGACGCCCAGGCCCTGTTCCAGGCGGTCGCGGGGGGCCTCCATGCGGCCATCGAGGCGTCGGGCGGTGCTCTGGAGTCGGTGGGCGTCGATACCTGGGGCGTCGACTACGGGCGCGTGGACGCCGCCGGCGAGCTGCTCGAGCGTCCGTTCCACTACCGCGACGACCGCACGCAGGGAGTTCCCGAGCTGGTCTTCGCCGGGTTGCCTGCCGCGCAGCTGTACGCCGCCGCGGGCCTCCAGGTGATGCCCTTCAACACGATCTTCCAGCTGGTCGCCGGCCGTGGCGACCGGCACTGGGCCGACGCGGCCGACGTGCTGCTGATGCCTGACCTGATGGCGTACTGGCTGTGCGGTCGCCGGGTCGCCGAGATCACCATCGCCTCGACCACCGGCCTGCTGGACGTCGCGTCCCGCACCTGGTCGGAGGCCACCTGCGCCCACCTCGCCCAGCGCTACGGCCTCCCCGTTCCGCGCGTGCTGCCGGAACTCGTCGAGGCGGGTACCCTCCTCGGACCCACCACCGAGGGCCTGTTCGAGAAGCAGCTGCAGGTGGTGGCCGTCGCCGGCCACGACACCGCCTCGGCTGTGGTCGCCATCCCCGCCCGCGGCACCGACTTCGCGTTCGTGTCCTCCGGCACGTGGTCGCTGGTCGGCCTCGAGCTGGAGCAGCCGGTACTCGGCGAGGCCAGCCGCGCGGCCGACTTCACCAACGAGCTCGGCATCGACGGCACCGTCCGCTACCTCAAGAACGTGATGGGCCTGTGGGTGCTCAGCGAGAGCATCCGCACCTGGCGGGCCGGGGGGCGCGACGTCGAACTCGTCGCGCTGCTCGAGGCCGCGGCCACCCGTCCGGGGCTCGCCTGCGTCCTCGACATGACCGACGAACGACTGTTGCCGCCCGGCGACATGCCCGCCCGGTTGCTCGCGATGGCCGCCGAGACCGGGCAGCGACTCGACGCCGACCCTGCGTCCATCTGTCGCTGCATCCTGGACTCGCTCGCCCTGGCCTACCGCGTCACGATCCGCACGGCCTGCGAACTCTCCGGACGCGACATCTCGGTGGTGCACATCGTCGGCGGCGGCTGCCAGAACACCCTGCTCTGCCAGCTCACCGCGGAGGCCACCGGGCTGCCGGTGATCGCCGGTCCGGCCGAAGGGACCGCGCTGGGCAACCTGCTCGTCCAGGCCCGGGCCTGCGGCGCTCTCAATGGCGACCGCACTGCCCTTCGCGAGGTGGCGATCGCTTCCTCCGAGCTCACCACCTACCACCCCGGCGTGTTGCCGCTTCCCGCCCAGCAGTGGGAAGCGGCCGAACGGCGCGCCGCCGGACGAACGGCCTGAACCGCGCGTTGAGTGTGACACCAACCTGTTCCGCTGACGTGGCCGAAAAGGGGACGGTTCTCCTTCTCGGCCACAAATGCCTGTCACGCGAGCCACCGGAATCGTGATCAACCCGAGATCGATTCCGACCGGGCCTGCGCAGCTGGGTCCAGCGGGTGGTGTCGCGGGGCAGGGAATGGTGTACGCTCTTGAATCGTTCCAATCGACGGCAGTGACGCCGCGACGACACCCACGACAGGTACCTCAGATGAGCACCAGCGAAGTCCGGGAGGCGCCCGGGGACTCGTTCCCCGTGGTCAACACCCACGTCCACTTCCCACCCAACTTCTCCGCGTTCGGCACGGTCGCGGACGCGATCGACGCGGCCGCGCGTGAGGGCGTCAGCGCGGTCGGCATCTCGAACTTCTTCGACCAGCAGGTGTACGCCCGCTTCGCCGAACAGGCCGTGGCTGCGGGCGTCGTCCCGCTCTACGGGCTCGAGTTCATCACCCTGGACGACGACCTCGCCGCCGCGGGCACCCGGGTGAACGATCCCGCCAACCCGGGCCGGATGTACCTGTGCGGCAAGGGCATCGCCCCGTTCCGGCGCAAGTCCGAGGACGCTGCGCGGATCGCCGCGTCCATCCGGTCGGGCAACGACGCCCGCGCCGCGGAGATGGTCGCGAAGCTGTCGGACTGGTTCGCTGCCTGCGGCCTGGACACCGGGTTCACCGCTGAGGTCATCGCCCGCGACGTCGCCGCAGCGGCCGGCGTCCCGGTCGAGTGGGTATCGCTGCAGGAGCGGCATGTCGCGATGGCGTTCCAGCGCGCGCTCGCGAGCCTGCCGGCGGAGGAGCGGGCGGCCGTCCTCGAGCGCGCCTACGGCGGGCCGTCGAAGGTCGACATCGACGACGCGGGCGCGCTGCAGGGCGAGTTGCGCTCCCGACTGATCAAGGTCGGCACCACGGGCTTCGTCGCCGAGGTTCCGCTCGGCTTCACCGACGCCTACCGCTACGTGCTGGAGATGGACGGCATCCCCACGTACCCGACGCTGGCCGACGGCACCAGCCCGGTCTGCCCGTTCGAGGACCCGCCAGAGCGCCTCGCCGCCCAGCTCGCCGAGCGTGGCATCCACGCGGCAGAGCTGATTCCCCTCCGCAACACGGGCGCCTGCGTGGACGCCTACGTGAAGGCGTTCACCGACGCCGGCATGATCGTGATGGCCGGCACCGAGCACAACACGCTCGACCGGATCCCGATCGAGGTGGCCTGCGCGGACGGCCCGGTCTCCGCCTACGCCCGGAAGGCTTTCTGGGAGGCCACCTGCGTGGTGGCCGCCCACCAGCACGAGGTGGCCGCGGGCCGTCCCGGCTACGTCGACCGCGCAGGCACGCGTACCCCGGTCCCTACCGCTGCGCTGGTCCAGCTCGGCAGCCAGCTGATCACGAAGGAGAACCGATGAGCCTCGTCGCGGAGCTGATCCAGGTCGCGAACGCCTTCGGCGCCGACCCCGAGTACTCCCGGGCCGGTGGCGGCAACGCCTCGGTGAAGGTGGACGGCGTGCTGCGGATCAAGCCGAGCGGCGTGCCACTGGCCACCCTGACCGCCGCCGACCTGGTCGGGCTTCGCAACGACGTCCTGCTCGAAGCGCTGCACTCCGACGAGCCCGTCGAGGGCGACCCGGTGCAGGCCGCCGCAGCGAAGGCGCTCACCGACGCCCCGGGCGGGCGCAGGCCGAGCGTGGAGATCCTGTTCCACGCCCTGATCCCGGACGCGCTCGTGCTGCACACCCACCCGCTGGTCGCCAATGCGCTGACCTGCAACACCGACGCCGCCCGGCTCGCCGAGAAGCTGTTCGGCGACGAGGCGGTCTTCGTGCCCTACACCGACCCCGGCGTCCCGCTGGCCCGCACGGTCGAGGAGGTGCGCGAGGCCTACACCGCGCGGACGGGCCGTCCCGCCCCGGGCATCACGCTGCTCGGCAACCACGGCATCATCGTCTCCGGCAACTCCGCCGCCGAGCTCACCGAGCGCGCCGAGCGGCTCACCGCGACCATCGCCGCCGCGATCGACGCGGGAGCGGTGACCGCCCCTGCGGTGTCGACGGCCTCACCCGGCGTGCGCGAGGTCATCAACACCGTCGCACCCACCCTGCGCGGGTTGCTGGGCACGGCCGACCGGCTGGCCGTGGTCACCTCCGACGCCTCCGACCTCGTCCGCACGGTCACCACGACCCCTGCCGGCGCGGCGGTGCTCAGCGACGGCCCGCTGATCCCCGACCAGATCGTCTACGCCGGCTCGCTGCCGCTCGTGCTCGACCCGGCCGTCGACGCGGCGGCCGTCACCGCCGCCGTCGCCGCCTATCGCGACGCGCACGGCAAGGATCCGGTGATCGCGGTGGTGCCCGGCGTGGTCGCCTTCGGGGCCGGCGCCGACCTGGCCGCGGCGCGAACGGCGCTGGCCACCTTCACCGACGCCCTGCGGGTGGCGCGTGACGCCAACCGGATCGGCACGGTGCGCTGCCTCGATGCCGCCGAGCGCGGCTTCATCGAGAACTGGGAGGCGGAGAGCTATCGCAAGGCCGTGGCGGCCTCGGCCCGGGCGGGCCGGATGGACGGCAAGGTGGTGATGGTCACCGGCGCCGCCCAGGGTTTCGGCCTCGGCATCACCACCGAGTTGCTCGCCGAGGGCGCCCAGGTGGTGCTCGCCGACCTGAACGTCGAACTGGCGCAGCGGAACGCCGCCGAGCTCAGCGCGCGGTACGGGACCGGCCGGGCGGTGGCGGTGAAGGTGAACGTGGCGGACGAGCAGTCCCAGCTGGACGCGGCGGCAGAGGTGGTCGCGACCTACGGCGGGCTCGACGTGTTCATCTCGAACGCCGGGGTGCTGCGCGCCGAGGGCGTGATGACCCAGCCGGTGGCCGACTTCGACCTGGTCACGAACGTGAACTACCGGGGCTACTTCCTCGGCGTCCGCGCGGTCGCGCCGATCCTCGCAGCCCAGCACGCCGCCCGTCCGGACGCACTGTTCGACATCGTCGAGATCAACTCCAAGTCGGGCCTGGAGGGGTCGAAGCGGAACTTCGCCTACGCCGGCTCCAAGTTCGGCGGAATCGGGCTCACCCAGAGCTTCGCGCTGGAACTGATCGAGTACGGCATCAAGGTGAACGCGATCTGCCCGGGCAACTACCTGGACGGGCCGCTGTGGACCGACCCGGAGCGCGGCCTGTTCGTGCAGTACCTGCGGGCCGGCAAGGTGCCCGGCGCGCAGAGCGTCGAGGACGTCCGGCGCTTCTACGAGGCGAAGGTGCCGATGGGCCGCGGCTGCCTGCCGTCCGACCTCGCCAAGGCCGTGTACTACGTCGTCGACCAGGCCTACGAGACCGGCCAGGCCGTGCCGGTCACCGGCGGCCAGAACATGCTCAACTGAACCCAATCCATTCCGCTGGCCGAACCCGTCGACCACAACGAGGAGAAACCGTGACCCAGGAATTCCCGGCGACCCAGCACGCGATCCAGTTCGTGGGCGCCGACCAGGTCGTCCACAACGAGGCCAAACAGATGTACCCGCTCGGGCCGACCCAGTTGCTGCTGAAGTCCGAGGCCTGCGGCATCTGCTTCTCCGACACCAAGCTGCTGCACGCCTTCACCAACCACCCACGCAAGAGCGAGGTGCTCAGCGGGCTGGACGCGGCGGCGCTGGCCGAGATCCCCAGCTACGTCCCCGGCGACGTGCCGGTGGTGCCGGGCCACGAGCCGGTCGGACGGATCGTCGCGGTCGGCTCCGCGGTGAAGCATCACCGGGTGGGAGAGCGCGTGCTGGTCGAGACCGACTACCGCCACCTGCCCACCGCCAGCTCCAATGCTGCCTTCGGCTACAACTTCGAGGGCGCGTTGCAGGAGTACGTGGTGCTCGACGAGCGGGTGATCATGGATCCCGACACCGGCGAGCGGTTCCTGATCCCGGTCAGTGAGGGTCCCTCGGCGTCCGCGATCGCGCTGATCGAGCCATGGGCCTGCGTCGAGGCCGCCTACGCCTGGGGCGAGCGGCAGCACCTGCTCGACGGCGGCCGCCTGCTCGTCGTGGTGGAGGCGGGTCGCCAGGTGGCCGGGCTGGCCGAACTCGTGGCCGCGCACGCGCCGGCGTCCGTTTCCGTGGTGGGCGCAGCCGACCCGGGGTCGGTCGGTGCGCAGATCGTCGCGGCCGAGCTGGGCGCGCTCGCCGGCCCGAGCTTCGACGACATCGTCTACTTCGGCTCCGACGCGGCGACGATCGAGAAGCTCGGCCCGCTGCTGAAGCCGTTCGGCGTACTCGACCTGGTGCTCGGCGGCACCCCGATCGGCGTCCCGGTGCCGGTCGACGTCGGCCGCGTGCACTACGACCTGATCCGCTACGTCGGCACCACCGGCACCTCCGCCGCCGAGGGCTACGCGAGGATCCCGGCGCAGTGCGAGTTGCGCGAGGGCGACACCGTCGCCATCGTGGGTGCCGCCGGCCCGATGGGCCTGATGCACACGATCCGTACCGCCGTCTCCGGCGTCCCCGGGATCCGCCTGGACGCGGTGGACGTCGACGACGCCCGGCTGACCCACCTGGCCTCCGTGCTCGCCCCGGTGGCGGCGGCGCAGGGTGTGCCGGTCAGCGTCCGGAACTCGCGGACCGAGCCGCTGCAGCCCGGCTACAGCTACGTCGCGGTGATGGTGCCCGCGCCGGCGCTGATCGCGCAGGCCGTCGACCTGGCCGGCGAGGCCGCCATCGTGAACGCCTTTGCCGGCTTCGCGATCGGCACCATGGCCGCGCTCGACCTGGACGCGGTCGCGACCCGCGGGGTCTACATGGTCGGTACCTCCGGCTCCCGCATCCAGGACATGAAGGCCATGCTGACCAAGGTGGAGTCGGGCCAGCTCGACACCAACGTGTCGCTGTGGGCCGTGACCGGCATGGCCGGGGTGGCGGACGCCCTGGAGAGCGTCAACAACCGCACCTCCGGCGGCAAGATCATGGTCTACCCGATGTTGCACAACCTCGGCCTGACCAGGCTCGACGAGCTCGCCGAGAGGCTGCCAGCCGTCGCCGAGGCGATGGACCATGGCCGCTGGACCAAGGCCGCCGAGGAGGCCCTGCTCGCCTCCGCGTCCTGACCCGGCCCCTCTGGTCGAGCCTGTCGAGAGGCCTGCCCAGCGGACTCTCTCCCCACACCCCCGTCCCCGGAACCGTCGCAAAGTGTCCCCAAGAGGCCGACTACGGCCTCTTGGGGACACCTTGCGGTGAGCGGGCGGGTCGGTGGTGGCACGCCCGGCAGATTCGTGGTCGGCTAGTGGCATGAAGGTGGTGCTGGCGCCCGACTCGTTCAAGGAGTCGATGAGCGCTGCCCAGGCCGTGGCCGCGATGGCGCGCGGCGTGCGCACGGTGCTGCCGGATGCCGAGTGCGTCGAGGTGCCGATGGCCGATGGCGGCGAGGGCACGGCGGACGCGCTGGTGGCGGCCCTGGGCGGGCAGTGGCGGACGGTCGCCAGCACCGACGCCCTCGGCCGTCCGATCGAGGCGGCCTACGGACTCTCCGGCGGCCTGGCCGTGGTAGAGGTGGCTGCTGCGGTCGGGATTGGGCTGGTCGCCCCGGCGGAGCGCGACGTGGCCAGGTCCAGTTCGCTGGGGGTGGCCGACCTGATCCGCGATGCTCTCGGCGCCGGTGCGACCCGGCTGGTCGTGGGACTGGGCGGTTCGGCCACCACGGACGGCGGCGCCGGCCTGCTGGCCGGGCTCGGCGTGCGCTGGCTGGATGCGGACGGGAACGCGTTGTCCCCGACGCCGGCAGGGCTCGCAGCCCTCGACCATGCGGACGTCTCGGGGCTCGACCCCCGACTCGCTGCGGTGGCGATCGAGCTGGCCTGTGATGTGACGAACCCGTTGCTCGGCACGGAGGGTGCGGCTGCGGTGTTCGGCCCGCAGAAGGGCGCGACGCCCGGGCAGGTGCCGGTTCTGGACGCGACGCTCGCGCGGATCGCGGATGCCCTTGTCGCTGCAGGGTTGCCCGACGTGCGGGATCTGCCCGGCTCCGGCGCCGCGGGCGGTCTGGGGGCGGCGTTCCTCGCGCTCGGGGCGCGGATGCGTCGCGGCGTGGAGGTGGTGGCGGAGGCCGCGCACCTCGAGGAGGCTGTGGCCGGCGCCGACCTGGTGCTCACCGGCGAGGGGTCGCTGGACCGGCAGACGCTGTCGGGGAAGACGCCCTCCGGCGTGGCCGACGTGGCGGCCCGGCACGGCGTTCCCGTGATCGCTTTCGCCGGACGGCTGGGGGAGGGCTCCGAAGAACTCCTCGGACGCGGGTTCGCGGCCGTCGTCTCGATCACGGCCGGCCCGTGCGACCTCGCCACGGCCCTCGCCCAGGGCCCGGCCAACCTCGAACGGGCCGTCGCCACGGCGCTCCGGCTCACTCAGGTGAACGCGCGCACACCCTGATCGTTCAGCAGTTCGCGGAACTCCGTCAGGTCTTCGGCGTGCAGGGCCGGTACGCCACCCATCCGGTACTCCCAGTCGAGCAGCTCGTACTTGCGCTCGCCGAACTGGTGGAACGGCAGCAGCTGTACCTCGCGCACGCCGAGGGGGGAGAGCAGCCTCGCGAACGCGACCGCATCCTCGGGGGAGTCGTTCACGGCCGGGATGACCGGGATCCGCACCAGCACGGGCCCACCGGCGGCGAGCGCGGTGGCCAGGTTGCGCAGCGGCAGCGCGTTGTCGACGCCGGTCCAGCGCCGGTGCTGCGCTGCGTCGTGGTGCTTCACGTCGATGATCAGCAGGTCGGACGCGGCGAGCACCCGTCCGAACACCTCCGGTGAGGCGTATCCGGTGGTCTCGACGGCAGTGTGCACGCCCTCGGCGGTGAGCGCGTCCAGCAACCGGGTGGAGAAGCGGTGCTGTACCAGCGCCTCGCCGCCGGAGAGGGTGACGCCGCCGCCGGACTCCTCGTAGAACGGGAGGTCCTGCAGGCAGGTCCGCACGACCTCCTCGACAGAGTAGTCGCGGCTGTCCGGCAGCAGGACGTCCGGGTTGGTGGCGTCCCGCAGCTGCAGCACGCGCAGCTCGCGTGAGTTGGGGTTGGAGCACCACGCGCAGTCCATCGGGCAGCCCTTGAGGAACACCACGGTGCGGATGCCCGGGCCGTCGTGCAGTGAGAACTTCTGGATGTCGAAGATCCGGCCGGTGTCCGCGCTCATCCTCGCCCTCTGGGTTTCGATATCAATGCCTTGAGGTTTCGTACGCAACTCTACTACCATTCGACTCGACGTCCAGTGTGGAGAGGTGGTCAGCGTGGCCAGCGACCGGCGTTCCCGGATCCTGGAGCAGGTGATCGAGGCCGAGCGGGTCGACGTCAACGACCTGGCAGAGGAGTTCGGCGTCTCCCAGGTGACCATTCGCAAGGATCTCGACCACCTCGCTCAGTTGGGGCTGATCCAGCGCCAGCACGGCTACGCCGTGGCGATCGCCCCGGACAACCTGCTCAGCCGGCTCGCCGTCCACTACGACGTGAAGCGCCGGATCGCCGAGGCCGCCGCCGCGCTCGTGCCCAGCGGCAGCACCGTGATGATCGAGTCCGGCTCGTGTTGCGCGCTGCTTGCTGAGGAGCTCGCCCGCGCCGCCCGCGGCGTGACGATCATCACCAACTCCGCGTTCATCGCCGACTACGTGCGCGGCGCGCCCGGGGCGTCCGTCGTGCTGCTGGGTGGTGACTACCAGGCCGAGTCGCAGGTGACCGTCGGACCGCTGCTGGAGCAGTGCCTGCAGAACTTCCACGTCGAGGCGCTGTTCATCGGTGTGGACGGCTACACCGTGGAGTCGGGCTTCACCGGACGCAACCACCTCCGCGCCGCCGCGGTGCAGGCGATGACGCGGCGCGCGGCGAGCGTGACCGTGCTGACCGAGTCGGCCAAGTTCGACCGGCAGGGGGCGGTGGCGCTGCTCCCGCTCCCGGCGGTCGCACGCGTCGTCACCGATGCCCATCTCGACCGTTCGACCGCCGACCACCTCACCGGGGCCGGCGTCACCCTGACCACCGTGCCGGTGGACTGACCTGGGAGGACTCCGCATGGCAACGACGCCTGCAGACGACCATTCGATGGCCCTCGGCATCGACATCGGCGGCACCGGCATCAAGGGGGCCCCGGTGGACCTGCGCACGGGCGAGCTGGCCGCGCCGCGCCACTACCTCGCCACTCCGCGGCCCGCGACCCCGGACGCGGTCGCCGCGGCCGTCCGCGAGCTGCGTGATCACTTCGCCGACGTGCCCGCCACCACCCCGGTGGGGGTGACGGTGCCGGCGGTGGTGCGGCGGGGCGTGGTCCGAACAGCTGCGAACATCGACCCGGTCTGGATCGGCACCCACGGGGTGAACCTGTTCACCGACGCCCTGGGCGTCCCGGTAACCCTGCTGAACGACGCGGACGCCGCTGGTCTGGCCGAGATTGCCCTCGGCGCCGGCCGGGACGCCGAGGGCGTGGTGCTGGTGGTGACCCTGGGCACCGGTATCGGTTCGGCGCTGTTCGTGGACGGCCGGCTCGTGCCCAACACCGAGCTCGGCCACCTCACCATCGACGGGGTCGACTGCTGCCCGTGGGCCTCCGCCGCGGCGCGGGTGCAGGAGAACCTGTCCTGGGCGCAGTGGGTGTCGCGGCTGCAGGACTACCTGGCCTACGCCGAGAGCCTGCTCTGGCCCGACCTGGTCATCATCGGCGGCGGGATCAGCGCGGACGCCGACCAGTTCCTCCCCCTGCTGCAGCTCGAGGCGCCCGTCGTGCGTGCCCGGATGGGCAACGACAGCGGCATCATCGGTGCGGCGTTCGAGGCCCATGCCGCGGTCGTCCGGGCCTGATCAGTCAGGAGGGCGTCAAGCTGCGGGCCCGTTTCCGGTGTCCCGCCGGCCAGGCTGCGGCTCAGGCCGGTGACGAACTGCGTCATGGGAAGGCAGGCCAGGCGCTGGCGCCCTCATTGGGACGGACCCGGACCAGGCTGCGCTCTGGATGCCCGCGACGGTCTGTGAGTGCTGTCAGGTGGCGGCCCTCAGTGGCTCGAGGGCGGCCAGGACGAGGTCGAGGCCGAAGCTGAACTCCTCCGTCGGGTCGTAGCCGGCCGCGAGAAGCGCCGCGGCGGACTCGTTGAGATAGGGGAACTCGTCCGGAGGAAGCTGGGGCAGGTATACGTCGTCGACCATGCCCGCGAGTTCGTCGGCGGTGTCGAACGGCAGGCTGGCCGCCTGCAGCGCGTACCCGTAGACATAGCTGTTCAACAACCAGTTGGCGTGGGTCGCCATCACGACCGAGAAGCCGGCCCTTCGCAGGCACGCGGTGACTGCTTCGCGGTGGCGGAGGTTGGCTGGTCCCGGCGATGTCCGCGACTCCATCAGGCTGGTCGCCCAGGGGTGGCGGGCCAGAACCTGACGGGTGGACGCGGCCTCCTGTCGCATCGCCGACTGCCAGTCGGCTTCAGCGGGCGGGAGTTCAATCTCCTCGAACACGACGTCGATCATGGCGTCCAGCAGTTCGTCCTTGCTCGCCACGTAGTGGTAGAGCGACATCGCACCCGCACCAAGCGCGCCGGCCAGGCGGCGCATGCTCAGCCCGTCGACCCCTTCGCGATCAGCGAGCCGGACCGCCTCGGCTACCACCCGCTGCTTGCTCAGGCCCTCGGCTGACACGACCTGGCGTTGCTCCGCTGCAGACACGGGTCTCCTCGATGGTTTGAACGGCTTGACAATCGTACAGCGTACTGGCCATAGTACAGCGTACGACGTACGGTGTACGAACGGCCGCGACCGCGGCCCGGGACGAGGAGGCTTGTGTGGGACTCGAACAGCGATCGGAGACCGGAGGACGTCCGGTGCCGGGGACGGATCGGGCCGGGACTGCCACGATGCGGGCCGCCGTCCAGCACCGCTACGGCCCGCCCTCAGCCCTCGAGTCGTCCGAGGTCGGAGTCCCGTTGCCCGGTCGCGGAGAGGTGCTCGTCCGGGTGTGCGCCGCCTCGATCCATCCTGGTGACTCCTTCATCATGACCGGGGAGCCGTACGTGGTGCGCCTGGTGTTCGGGCTCCGCCGGCCGCGCCAGGGCATCCCCGGGAGGGATCTCGCCGGTGTCGTCGCCGAAGTCGGGAAGGACGTCACCGCCCTGCGTCCCGGCGACGAGGTGTTCGGGTGGGGCACCGCAGGAGCGCTCGCGGAGTACGCCTGCGTCCGGGCGGACAACCTGGCGCCGATCCCCGCCAACCTGTCGGTCGTGGACGCGGCGGCCGTCCCCACATCGGCCATGACGGCCTTGCAGGCATTGCGTGACGTCGCGAACGTTCGACCGGGCCAGACGGTGCTGGTCACCGGCGCGTCCGGCGGCGTGGGCTCCTTCGCCGTCCAGATCGCCAAGGCGCTCGGCGCCGAGGTGACGGGTGTGTGCAGCACCCGCAATCTCGACGTGGTCCGGCGGCTCGGCGCAGACCACGTCGTTGACCACACGAGGACGGACTTCACGCGCTCCGGAGAGTGCTACGACGTCATCCTCGACAACGTGGAGGCCCATCCACTGGCGGCTGTTCGCCGGGCGCTGGCACCCGCAGGCACCCTCATCCCCAACAACGGACGCGGCGGACGCTGGCTCGGGCCGATCGGCAGGATCCTCACGGCGCGCGTGCTGTCCGGGTTCACCGGTCAGCGGCTGAAGCCCTTCACGTCGGTCGCCAAACGCGACGACCTGCTCGCCCTGGCCGACCTGCTCACGACCGGGCAGATCACGCCCCTGATCGACCGCACCTATCCCCTCGACGAAGCCGCCGATGCCCTGCGCCACGTCGCAGCCGGCCATACCCGAGGCAAGGTCGTCGTCACCGTCTGACGACAGGATCGAGCACCACCCACACGTGCAATCTGCACACCCAGACCTGCCGCCACTCCGGCGGAGGGACCGCTGCTGAAGAAAGAGGAACCAATGACTGTACGAACGAACACCCCGAACCTGCTCGCCAACCCGCCGATTCCTGTGCAGGCCAAGCTCGCTGCCGCGTGGACCAGCTTCATGTTCCTCTACGTCTATGTCGACGTGCTCAACTTCTACAAACCCGGCGTCGTCAGCGGCATCCTGAATGGCCTGATCTGGAAGTTCGACATCAGCGCGACGTTGTTGACCATCTTCCTCGTGTCCGTGTCCGTACCTGCCCTGATGGTGGTGCTCTCGATGACGCTGCCCGTCCGGGCGAATCGCGCGACGAACGTCGTCATCGCCTCGCTCCTGATCCCCTACTCGGTGTTCAATGCCGCAGGCACGACCCAGGAATGGGCCGCCTTCTACGGCATCTCCATCGGAGTCGAGGTGCTGCTGCTGGTCTTCATCCTGCGCTCCGTCTGGACCTGGCCCCGAACCGCCTCGGTCCCGGCCGGTCCCGCGGCAGACGCCGTTGGGCAGCGGGAGACCGTGTAGACGAGCCGTGGGGAGTCTGCGGCAGGAAGCTCGTCTCCGCAGGCCCCCGTCCGATCGTGACCGGCGATGGTCGGTGCTCCCGAACCGGCCGAGCCGCCACCCCTGAGACCGCGCCGGTCATCGTCCGCAGTTCGGCATCAGCGCGGGGCCCGGACGGATCCGACCAGCTTCGGAGGCGCTACAGGCCCTGTTCGGTGCGAGCGATGATGTCGTCCTGCGTGGCCCTGGACAGCACGGTGAAGAACGCGCTGTACCCGGCCACGCGGACGATCAGATCACGGTGCCGCTCGGGGTGGGCCTGGGCGTCGAGAAGCGTGGCCCGGTCGACCACGTTGTACTGGACGTGGAAGCCGTCGAGCCGGTTGAAGAAGGCGCGCAGCAACATGACCAGCTTCGCCCGGTCGGCCGGCGTCGCGAGCACCTGCGGGGTGACCTTCTGGTTCAGCAGCACGCCACCGGTGATCCGGTGGGTGTCCAGCTTGGAGACCGACTTGAACACCGCCGTCGGCCCGTGGGTGTCGGCGCCATGGCTGGGGGAGCAGCCCTCGGCCAGCGGCTCGCCCGCGCGGCGCCCGTCCGGGGTGGCCATGGTCGAGGCACCCTGCGGCACGTTCGCCGAGATCGAGGACGTGCCCGCGTAGTAGCCCCCGCCGATCGGCCCCCGGCCGTAGCGGGTGTTGTGGTGGGCGAAGATCTCGTCGATGCAGCTGCCGTAGGCCCGGACCAGGAGCTGGTCGACCTCGTCGTCGTCATTGCCGTACTTCGGGGCGTTCGCGAGCAGCGCCTGGATCTGCGCGCCGCGCTCACCGGCGAAGTCGTTGCGCAGCGCGTCCCACAACTCGGCGGCGGTGATCGTCTTCTCCTCGAAGACGCGCGTGCGGATCGCGGCGAGCGAGTCGCCCAGGTTGGCGATGCCGACCTGCAGGCCGGAGACGAAGTCGTAGACGGCACCGCCCTCCTTGATCGGCTTGCCGCGGTCGAGGCAGTCCTCGACCAGCGTGGAGCACAGGATGTCGGCGACGTTCTCCTCCAGCGCGGTGTCACACGCGGCGTCGAGGATCACGCAGTGCCGCTGGAACTCGCGGACGGTGACGTCCCAGGCCGTCATCAGCTCTTCGAAGTCGGTCATCTCGGTGAAGTGCTTCACCGGGGTGGCGAGCGGGGTGCCGGTGGCCGGGTCGGCGCCGTTGTTCATCGCCACCAGCAGCGTCTTGGGGAAGTTGAGGAAGCTCATTCCGGTGCAGCGGTAACCCCACTTGCCCGGGACGGCCACCTCGACGCAGCCGATCGCGGAGTAGTTGTAGGCGTCCTCGGGCGCCACGCCCTTCTCCACCAGCGAGGGGATGATCACCTCGTCGCTGTTCAGCGCGGGCATGCCGAACCCCAGCCGCATCACCTCGACGCACTCGGCCATGAACTCCTCGCCCAGCCCGCGGTGGTAGCGCACGGTGAGGTTGGGCTGCGGCAGCTTCGTCTGCGCGACCGACCGCAGCACCAGCCAGGAGAGCGGGTTGACCGCGTCCGTTCCGTCCGGTCGCTGCCCACCCACCGTGACGTTCTGGTAGAGCGGGCCGCCCGCGCTGAACCGGGTGTGCGACCAGCTGCGGATCTTCGCAAGGGAGAACGTCTTCAGCCACAGGTTGGTGAGCAGTTCGGTCGCCTGATCCGGAGTGATCCGGCCCGCCTCCAGGTCTGCGGCGTAGTAGCGGTACAGGAACTGGTCGAACCGGCCGTAGGAGAGGCTGTGGCCGTTGGACTCGACCTGGAGACACAGCTGGATCAGCCACACCGCCTGGATGGCCTCGTGGAAGGTCCGTGCGGGGTGCTCGGGCACCCAGTTCAGGATTCGGCTGAGCTCACCCAGCTCGGCCCGGCGGCCGGCGTCCGGCTCGGTGCCGGCCAGGTCTGCGGCGAGGTCGGCGTAGCGGTGGGCGAACGCGATCACGGCGTCCAGGGTGATCAGCACCGCACGGTAGAAGAAGGACTTCCGCAGCTGCTCGGGCTCGGTCGGGTCGAGGGACGCGAGGTGCGTCTCGGCGCGGCGGCGGTAGCCGATCAGGCCTTCGGCGAGCATCCGCTCGTAGTGGACGGCGATGTGCGCGTCCCCGGAGGTGATGTTGCCCTCGGGATGGATGATGCCGAGGTCGTAGAACCTCCGGCTCGCGGGCGGCATCAGCGCCAGCCCGCGGTCCTTGAGCGTGTTGTGCACCCAGAACGGGGCGATCCGGCGCAGTTCCTGCTTGGCCTGCTCGGTGATGGTGAACCGGTCGCCGGGGCGGGAGTCGAACTCGTCCAGTTCGGCGATCACCCAGTCCATCGCGTACTCGGGCATGATCGGCGCGGCCCGGTTGGCCGAGGCCTGGTTGCCGCAGATCAGCGTGGCAGGCTCGATGAAGATCGACATGTTCTCGAGCACGTTCTGCACCATCAGGGCCCGGCGCAGCACCATCGGCTCGTCCTGGTGCTGCTGGTAGGTCTGCGTGGCCAGCACGGCCCGCTCCACGCACACCGACTGGGGAGTGTCCAGCAGCTCCTCGCGCCAGGCCGCCATCCGCGAGGTCAGCCGCCCGAAGTGCGGCTCGTCGATCCTGGCGGGTGACACCACGGGGGAGCTCATCTGCGATCCTCTCGGTCTTCCATACGAATATTACGCAGGTTTCAAATGAAAGTCGAGGTTTGGCGAACCTGGTGCGGTGGACTTGCGGTCCGGTCGAGGGTGCCTTACGATTGAATCGATAAAGGATCCAAAACGAAAGCAAAACGAAAGGGACGATCGATGTCGATCGAACGCAGTGAGCGTGAGTCCCTGATCCTTGCCCGTCTGGCCAGGGAGGGATCCCTCACGGTTGCGAGCCTGTCCAAGCAGCTCGGGGTCTCCGAGGTCACGATCCGGACCGACCTGCGCACCCTCGAAGATCAGGGGCTGCTCGCCCGCACCCACGGCGGCGCGGAGGCCACCGGCTACCGCAACGTGCTGGAGCGCCAGCTGCAGCACTCGGCCGAGAAGGAACGGATCGCGGCTGCCGCCGCCGACCTCGTTCACGACAACGACGTGATCATGATCGAGGCGGGCACCACCTGCGCCGAGATCGTGGCGCACCTCGGCAGCCGCCGCGGCGTGCAGATCCTGACCAACTCGACGCTGGTGCTGCGGCACGCGCGGCTCTACCCGTCCCTCACCGTCGTGCTCACCGGGGGCACCTTCAACCGGGCCAGCGAATCGCTAGTGGGACCGGGTGCGCTGGCTGCACTGGAGGCCTTCAACGTGCGGCTCGCCTTCTTCGGAACCGACGGTTTCAGCGCGGGACGCGGCCTGACCACGGCCTTCGCCGAGGGCGCCGAGGTGATCCGCGCGATGCGCGCGCGCTCGGCCGAGTCGTGGCTGGTCGCCGATTCCAGCAAGTACGGCAAGGCCGGCTTCGTCAGCGTGATGGACCTCGCCGACCTCACCGGTGTGATCACCGACTCCGCGCTCGCGCCGGAGTCGCAGGCAGAACTCAGCAACAGCGGTCTCGACGTCCGCTACGTCTAGGAAACAGGAGAACCAATGGCTCAGGTCGTGGTGATGCCACAGCTTGGCAACACGGTGGAGTCGTGCCTGATCACCACCTGGCTGGTCGCGGTCGGTGACGAGGTCACCGAGTCGACGCTGCTGTGTGAGATCGAGACCGACAAGTCGTCGATGGAGGTGCCGGCGGGCGTCTCCGGGACGGTGCTCGCGCTGCTCGCCGCCGAGGGCGACGACGTGCCCGTGAAGCAGCCGCTGGTGATCGTCGGCGCGCCGGGCGAGGACATCTCCGGCCTGGTCGGTGGCGCGCACGGAGAGCCTGCCGCCGAACCCGCAACCGCAGAGCCTGTTGCTGCGGAGCCCGCCGCGGCAGCGGTTCCCGAACCTGCTTCCGCCATGGCTGAGGCCCCGGCTCCGGCGCTCCCCGACGGCGGATCGGCCGTCTCCCCGCGGGCCCGCAACCTCGCCGCGTCGCAGGGGATCGCGGCCGGCCGGCTGGTCGGCACCGGGCCGCTGGGCCGTGTGATCGAACGTGACGTGCAGGCCGCCATCGCGGCCGGGCCGGGCCTGACCGCCGGCGCCCGCGCCCGGGCCGGGAGCTTCGTGCCGGGTGCTGCCGGCACCGGGATCGGCGGACGCGTGACCCGCGCGGACCTGGCTTCGGCGACGGCCGAACCCGCGGCGTCCGGCAGCGCGACCGGTCCCGCGGCGGACGCTCCGTTCCCGGGCGGGTTCGCCGACACGCCGCTCAAGGGCATCCGCAAGGTGATCGCCGAAAGGATGATGCACAGCCTGGCCAGCTCCGCACAGCTCACCTACACCGCGACCGCGCCGGCGGCCGGCCTGCTCGCGCTGCGCAAGCGCCTCAAGGGCTCCGGCGACCCCGACCTGGCCGGCGTCACGATCGGCGACCTGGTCGGCTACGCGACGGTGAAGACGCTCGCGAAGCACGCCGTGGTGAACTCCCACCTCTCCGAAGGGGTGCTGCGGACCTTCGCGCACGTCCACCTCGGCATGGCCGTCGACACCCCCCGCGGGCTGCTCGTCCCGACCCTGCGGTTCGCCGACACGCTGAGCCTGCGCGAGTTCTCGGCGCAGTCCAAGATGCTGGCGAACCAGGCCATCGGCGGCTCGATCAACCCCGACCTGCTCGGCGGGGCCACGTTCACCGTCTCGAACCTCGGCGCCTTCGGGATCGAGTCGTTCACGCCGCTGCTGAACGTTCCCCAGGTGGCCATCCTCGGCGTGGACGCGATCTTCCCGCGTGCGGTGATCCACGCCGACGGCTCGGTCGGTGCCGAACAGCGGATCGGGCTCTCCCTGACCGCCGACCACCAGGTGATCGACGGCGCGGACGCCGCGCGCTACCTGAAGGACCTGTGCACGGCGATCGCCGACATCGACCTCACCGTGCTGGGCTGAGAAAGGGATCCCGAAACCGATGGCTGACTACGACGTGATCATCCTGGGCGGCGGGCCCGGCGGCTACCTGGCCGCCGAGCGGCTCGGGCACCGGAAGTTGAAGGTGCTGCTGGTCGAGCAGGAATCGCTCGGCGGCACCTGCCTCAACGTGGGCTGCATCCCCACCAAGTCACTGCTCAACTCGGCGAAGCTGTATGCCCACGCGCAGCACTCCGAACGGTTCGGCGTCACCGCGACCGGCGTCGCCTACGACTGGACGCAGGTGCAGGCGTGGAAGGCCGACGTGGTCGGCAAGCTCGTCGCCGGCGTCGGGGCGTCCGAGAAGCGGGCCGGGGTCGAGGTGGCGTACGCCCACGGCAGCCTCGTCGCGCCCGGCGCGGTCGAGGTCGCGGGGGAGACGAAGACCGCCGACCACGTGATCATCGCGACCGGCTCGGTGCCGGTGCTGCCGCCCATTCCCGGGGCGAAGGACAACCCGCTGGTGGTCGACTCCACCGGCCTGCTCGCCGTGCCCGAGGTGCCGAAGCGTCTCGTGGTGATCGGCGGCGGCGTGATCGGGGTCGAGTTCGCGTCCCTGTTCGCCGCGTTCGGCGCCCAGGTCGAGGTGATCGAGATGCTGCCCGAGATCGTCCCCTTCATGGACGACGACCTGGCCGCCCGGCTGCGCAAGGCGCTGAGCGGGGTCACCTTCCGGCTCGGCTGCCGGGTGACCGGCATCGAGGGGGCGAACGTGGTCTACACCGACGCGAAGGGGGCCGAGCGGCGCGCCGAGGCCGACCTGGTGCTGATGGCGGTCGGACGCCGTCCGCTGGTCCAGGGCTGGGGCGCGGAGGAGGCGGGCCTCGAGGTCGGCCCGCGCGGGGTGGCCGTCGACGACACCATGCGCACCAACCTGCCGAACGTGTGGGCGGTCGGCGACGTGACCGGGCGCAGCCTGCTCGCGCACGCCGCTTACCGGATGGGCGAGATCGCCGCAGCGCACATCATCGACCCGGTCGCCGCGAGGCGGAACGGCCAGAGGCTGCGCACCGACACCATCCCGTGGGCGGTGTACTCGATGCCCGAGGCCGCCGGCGTCGGGCTCACCGAGGCCCAGGCGAAGGAACGGGGGCACGACGTGATCACCGCGACCGTGCCACTGGCGGTGTCGGGGCGGTTCGTCGCCGAGAACGGCGTCCGCGGCCCCGGCGCGGTGAAGCTGATCGCCGATCGCGGCTCCCGTGCCGTGCTCGGCGTCCACATGCTCGGCAGCTACGCCCCCGAGACCATCTGGGGCGCGGCCACCGTGCTCGAGACCGAACTCACCATCGACGACCTGCGCCAGGTCGTGTTCCCCCACCCGACCGTGTCCGAAGGCATCCGTGAGGCTGCCTGGGCCATCACCGACTGAACCAGAACCGAAGGAAGACATGCCCAAGTCACTCAACGTGAACCCGGCCGAGGTCCGCAAGGCCTCGACGATCAGCGTCCCGCCGATCCCGGTGAACGCCTACGAGCAGGATTTCGCTGCAGCGAAGAAGCGCTACGGTGCCGACGGCCTGGTCGCGATGCTGCACGACATGATCGCGATCCGGCAGTTCGAGTCGATGCTGAACTCGATCAAGACCACCGGCGGGTGGCAGGGCATCGAGTACAACCACAAGGGGCCGGCCCACCTGTCCGCCGGCCAGGAGGCAGCGGCGGTCGGGCAGGCTGCCGAGCTGGACGCCGACGACTACATCTTCGGCTCGCATCGCAGCCACGGCGAGATCCTGGCGAAGTCGTTCTCGGCCGCGCGGAAGCTGGCCCCGGAGCAGCTGAGCGGGATCATGACCGGCTTCCTGGGTGGCGACACCCTGCGCTACGCCGAGAAGATCGGGTACGACACCGCGGAGGAGCTGTCCGAGAACTTCATCCTGTTCGGCACCCTCGCCGAGATCTTCGCCCGCAAGGTCGGCTTCAACCGTGGCATGGGCGGGTCCATGCACGCCTTCTTCACCCCGTTCGGCTCGATGCCCAACAACGCCATCGTCGGCGGCTCGGCCCCGATCGCGAACGGCTCGGCACTGTTCAAGCGGGTGAACCGGCAGCCGGGCATCGTGATCGCCAATATCGGCGACGCGTCCATGGGCTGCGGGCCGGTGTGGGAAGCGATGATGTTCTCCGCCATGGACCAGTTCCGCCAGCTCTGGCGGACCGAGGACGGCGGCAACCCGCCGATCCTGTTCAACTTCTTCAACAACTTCTACGGCATGGGCGGCCAGACCGACGGCGAGACCATGGGCTACGACGTCCTGGCCCGGGTGGGCGCGGGCGTGAACCCCGAAGCCATGCACGCCGAGCGGGTGGACGGCTATAACCCGCTCGCCGTCGCGGACGCGATCACGCGCAAGAAGGAGATCCTGCTGGAGGGCCGCGGGCCCGTCCTGCTGGACACAATCACCTACCGGATCTCCGGGCACTCCCCGTCCGACGCCTCCAGCTACCGCACCCGCGAGGAGATCGAGGCGTGGGAGGCGGCCGACTCGATCACGTCCTTCGCCGACCTGCTGGTCGGAAGGAAGGTGCTGAAGCGGTCGGACGTGGACGAGCTGCAGGCGCGGATCGTCGACCGGCTCACCCGGGTGCTGGCGCTGGCCTCCAGTGACGACCTCGAGCGCGTGGACGCCACCTACGTGGAGTCGAAGATGCTCTCCAACGGCCACGTCGAGGCGTTCGGCCACGGCGAGGAGCCGGAGCTGAGCCAGCCGCTGGCCGAGAACGCACGCGTCCAGGCGATCGCGAAGAAGGTCCGCACGGCGGTCGACGCGGATGGCAAGCCGGTCTCCAAGGTGCGCATGTACCAGTTCCGCGACGGCCTGTTCGAGGCGATGGCCCACCGGTACGCGATCGATCCGACGATGTGCGCCTGGGGTGAGGAGAACCGGGACTGGGGCGGCGCGTTCGCCGTGTACCGCGGCCTGACCGAGTTGCTGCCCTACCGCCGCCTGTTCAACTCCCCGATCTCCGAGGCCGCGATCGTCGGAGCCGGCGTGGGCTACGCCCTCTCCGGCGGGCGGGCCGTCGTCGAGCTGATGTACTGCGACTTCCTCGGCCGCGCCGGTGACGAGGTGTTCAACCAGATGGCCAAGTGGCAGTCGATGTCGGCCGGCCTGCTCAAGATGCCACTCGTGCTGCGGGTGAGCGTGGGCAACAAGTACGGCGCCCAGCACTCCCAGGACTGGTCGGCGCTGGTCGCCCACATCCCCGGCCTGAAGGTGTACTTCCCGGCCACCCCGACCGACGCGAAGGGCATGCTGAACCTCGCCCTGGCCGGCACCGACCCGGTGGTGTTCCTGGAGAGCCAACTGCTCTACGACATCGGCGAGCAGTTCGAGGCCGACGGCGTGCCTGAGGGCTACTACGAAACCGCCGAAGGCGATCCGGCGATCCGCCGCGAGGGCACGGACGTCACCATCGCGACGCTCGGCGCCACCCTGTACCGGGCGCTGGAGGCCGCGGACATCCTGGCCGAGAAGTACGGCGTCTCCGCGGAGGTGATCGACCTGCGCTTCGTCGCGCCGCTCGACTACACGAAGGTGGTCGAGTCGGTGAAGAAGACCGGACGCCTGGTCCTGGCCTCCGATGCGGTGGCGCGCGGGAACTTCCTGCAGACCGTCGCCACGGACGTCCAGAACCTCGCCTTCGACGCCCTGGACGCGCCGGTGGTCGTGGTCGGCGCCCGCAACCACATCACGCCCGCACCCGAGCTGGAGAACCTGTTCTTCCCGCAGGCCGGCTGGATCGTGGACGCCATCCACGAGCGGATCCTGCCGCTGCCGGGCCACGTGGCGAGCGCGAACTTCACCGACGGCGAGCTCGTCCGACGTACGCGGCTCGGCGTCTGACCCGACCGACCCTCGTCGAGAGCCCGTCATCGCGTCGAGGTCCAGCCCTGAGGGCTGGTCCTCGACCCATTCGGGTGGCCTTCGGTGCTAGTAAGGTCGGCAGTGCATTCCGAGGAGGTAGACACATGGCCGACCTGACCGGCAAGAAGGTGGCGTTCCTGCTCAAGCGGGGCGTCGAGCAGCCAGAGCTCACCGAGCCGTGGGCGACGCTGGAGAGCGCCGGGGCGCAGCCCGTCCTGGTGTCGGAGGAACCCGGCACCATCACCGCACTGATCCACGACTGGGACCGGGGCGACGACTTCGCCGTCGACCTCACCCTGGACGAGGCGAACCCCGATGACTACGACGCCCTCGTGCTGCCCGGCGGCACCCTGAACGCGGACAAGATCCGCACCAACCCGAAGGCGATCGCGTTCGTCCGGGCGTTCATGGACGCCGGCAAGCCGGTCGCGTCCATCTGCCACGGCCCGTGGATCCTGATCGAAGCCGGTGCGGTGCCCGGACGCACGCTCACCTCCACCACCCGGATCGCCACCGACCTGCGCAATGCCGGCGCGACCTGGGTCGACGCGGAAGTGGTGCGGGACGGCAACCTCCTCACCAGCCGCAGCCCCCGCGACCTGCCCGCGTTCAACGCCGCGCTCGTCGAGGCGGTCGCCCAGGCCTGAGCGGGCCTGGGCTCGCCGCATGACCGGGGAGGACCTCGCGAACCTGGCGCTGCTGCGCCGTGCCCGCGACCTGATGGACCGCGAGTTCGCGCGTCCGCTCGATGTCGCCCAGATCGCGCGATCGGCACTGATGTCGCCGGCGCACTTCTCCCGGCAGTTCCGGGCCGCCTACGGCGAGACGCCCTACGCCTACCTGATGACCCGGCGGATCGAGCGCGCCAAGGCCCTCCTGCGCGGTGGCGAGCTGAGCGTGACGGAGGTCTGCCTGTCGGTCGGGTGTTCCTCGCTCGGTTCGTTCAGTGCCCGGTTCACCGAGATCGTCGGCGAGACCCCCACCGCCTACCGGGCCCGCAGCGACGATGCGCTCGCCCGGACGCCCGGCTGCCTGGCCCGGCAGGTCGACCGTCCGCGCCGCAGATCGAGCAGGATCGGAGAAGCGTCGGCCGCAGCGGGTGCCTAGGTTGGGCGCATGGATCTCACGATTTCCACCTGCTTCGTGCAGGTCACCGATCCGGACGCTGCCCTCGCGTTCTATCGTGACGCCCTCGGCCTGGAGGTGCTCAACGACGTCGCCAAGGGCGACTCCCGCTGGATCACGGTCGGTTCGCCGGCGCAGCCCGGAGTCGCGCTCGTGATCACCAACTACGTCAACGGCAATCCCGCGGACAACGACGCTGTCGCAGCCCTGATCGCCAAGGGCGCGATGAACGGCGTCCACTTCCACACCGGCGACCTCGACGCCGCCTTCGCCCGGATCGCCGCTGCGGGCGCCGAGGTGGTCTCCGAGCCGGCCGACCAGCCGTGGGGGACGCGGGACTGTGCGGTGCGCGATCCGTCCGGCAACCTGATCCGGATCGATCAGCCCCCGGCTGCCTGGTCCTGAGTCGTCGCCGGTGCTCAGCCGATCCGCAGGCGGTACCAACCGTTGACGGCGGCCCGGTGCCAGCGGGCGGGGAGCAGCCCGCGCAGCAGGTGGTCGCCGCGACGAGCCAGGGCCCGCAGCACCGGCGCGAACCGACGGACTGGCGCGTCCGCGGTCGAGTCGGACGGATCCTGTGCGATCTCCGGCATCCGTGCCCGGGTGCTGCGCACGGCAACGCGCCCGCTCAGGTAAGGGCCGGCGGCCACCCGGCGAGCCGGTCGCGCGGGCGGCGCCACCGCCGTGAGTTCGGTGACCCGGTTGACGATCCGCGCGACCGGGCGCACGCCGCCGCCGACGAACACGTCGTCCAGCCAGGCGGGGTCCGCGACGGGGATCCGGTCGGCGTCGATGTCGTCGAAGGTCGCCAGCAGCCCGGACCGCACCAGCACCTGGTTGCCGTGCTTCTCATGGACGCCCAGGTCGGCGACGAATGCCGTCCGGACGCCGCGTCCGATCGCCTCGAGCCCTGCGGTCGACGACACCGTGAGCAGCAGGTCGGTACGGGCCAGCAGATCGGTGATCCGTTCGTGGGTGATCGAGAAGTTCGGCGGCGTCGGGCCCAGCCGCTGCACGATGGACTCCGGGGCGTCCCGCATCACGTGGAAGGTGCCCTCGCCGGGCCGGTGCCGTGGTTTGAGCAGCACCTCCCGGTCGGGGTGCGCCGCCGCGTGGTCGAGCAGGCGCTGGTACACGTACGCGCGGTCCCAGCGCGCCTCCGGAACGGTGGGCTGATCGGCGAAGACCACGGTCCGGATCCGTCCGGTGCGGCGCGGCGGCGGACGGTCCGGCAGCAGCGGCAGGCCGCTGAGCAGGAGGTTGTCGGGCGGGATGCCGAGGCGGCGTCCGGCCTCGGTGAACTCGCGCAGGTTGTCGGCGGAGTTGACCGCGATCACGTCGGAGCCCGCCCGGTCGAGGTACCCGGCCACGAGCTTCTCGATGATGATCCCGACCCACCCGGTGACCACCACGGGCTCGCGGTCGCTCGGCGACTCGCGGCGGAGCAGTTCGAGCTCGTCGGTGAAGCGCGCCACCAGGGTGCCCTGAAGGGCCAGCACCACGCAGTCGGCGAGGCGTGCGCGTCGCAGCAGCTCGGCCCAGCGGAGCCGCTCGATCCCGACGCCGCCGGCCGCGGCGGCGATCTGGTCGGCCGAGAGCGAGTGCCGCACGTCCGTCGGCACCACCACCGTGTAGCGCCAACCCTGGGCGGCGAACTCGTCGGCGAGCGTCATCACCCACTTCAGCTGCGAGTCGTACGCAGCCACCAGCAACACCTGCCGGGCCACCCGGTCTCCTTCCGTCAGGACTACGGCGAGGCTAGGCGGTGGCGGTGAACGGAAGCTGTCGCGGCGACAGCCTGCGGCTGAACGCGGCCGAGCCCGGGCGGTCACCGGCCCGTGATCGCGGGCTGCGATCACGGGCCGGTGCGGCGGTGGGGCCTACTTCCTGATGCTGAAGTCGGCCTCCGTCGCGCCGGTCACCACACCTGGCCCGTCCCAGCTGTAGCTGCGATCGGACGAACCCCTGGTGAGCCGGTAGTGCAGCTCGCCGACCACCCCGCTGGCGGACTGGGCGTCCTGCAGGCTGGAGAGCAGGTCGTCGAAACTGAAGTACCCACCCTCGTCGGAGATGTCGTCGCACACATCGGTGTCGGGGTCGCACAGGTTGGCCCCGTCGGAGGCGGGGGAGACCGAGAACCAACCGGCCTTGCGCGCCTTCTTGGACAGCTTGACGCTGATCGGTTCGCCAGTGCTGGTGGTGGCGGTCGGCTTGCCGTTCTTCACCAGTGTGTACTCCGGACGGACCGAGTACGTCCTGCCGGCCTTCAGCGTGACGCCGTCCAGTGACGACCACTCTCCGCTGGATCGCTTCAGCTGCACGCCGGAGGGCTCATAGGTGAGGCTGTCGGCGCTGAGCAGCGTGATCGTGACGGCGACGTGGGTGATCGTCACATCCTCGAACGGGTTGCTCGAGATGGCGTACAGGTCCTCGGCGGGATAGTCGCCGGCGACTTCGGGGAACCACTCCGGGTCGGCGACAGCCTGGGTGTTGCTGAGGCTCTGCGCGGTGCCGTCCGCCCGGGTGAACCCGATGGTCCAGTCGACCTTCCCCGTGCCGCCCCAGTCAGCGTCCAGCTGCTCGTAGGCTGCCTGCCCGGCGAGGTCGGCGACCGAGCTCGGTCCCGCGTCGGGGAACGCGACGTCGGCATGGTAGCTGCCGACCGGGGTCCCGGACGCGTCCCGCACCTCGACGTCGATGCCGTAGGACGTGACCGCGCCGATGGTGCCGCGGATGCCCACCGACCGGTCCTGGGTGACCATACCGATCGGGGTCCCGATCACGGAAACCTGCTTGTAGGAGCCCAAGCTGCCGGTGGCGTCGGGCACGATCAGCGCGGTGGATGCGTTTGCCATGCCCAGCGAGGTCCTGCCCAGGAAGTTCATCGGGTGGCCGAAGGCGTACACGCTGTCGCCGCAGACCGCGGTGACGGTGCCGATGGCACCGAGCGTCAGGTCGCCGCTGGTGTACAGCGCCGCGATCGAGCCGCCGGCGACGAGCGGCGCCGAGATCGACCTCTCCGCAGCCGCGGGCAGGAAGCTCCGGCTGCGCAGGAAGCTGGAGGCCTTCGCCGACTTCGGGGTGCGCGCGAGGACGCGGTTGGTGAAGGCGTTCGCCCTGGCCCCGGCGGGGCCGGCGACGTTCACGGTCTTCACCTGCGACAGGCTGGCGCCGGTGAGGCTCGTCCCGGCCACCTTCGCCCCCTCAGCGGACACGTTGAGGTTCGACGAGGTGACCTTCACCCTGGCAGCGGTGCCGAGCGCGGTGGTGCCGATGGACCTCATGTACTCGGCCGGGGTGACGCCGGCCACCGGCAGGTTGTCGGCGTTGAGGCTGTAGGCGATCGCGCCGATCAGCCTGCCGTCCGTGGTGTAGACGGGCGATCCGGACATGCCGGCCCAGATGCCGGCGGGCTTCAGCGCGTCGGATCCGGTGCCATCGATCACATCGCTGTGCAGCCGGAACAGCAGCAGGTCCTTGTTCTTGCCGAGTGCGTCGGCGATGTAGCCGATGTAGGTGCCGGTGAACGGCGACGGGGTGGTGCCGCTGGTGACCGAGAGGCCGGTTACGGCGGTGCCGGCGGCGAACGCCTCCACGTCGGCGACGGAGGCGTAGGGCTGGGTGCCGTCGGAGCAGAAGGAGCTCCCGGCGGCCTGGGCAGGGGGAGTGCCGGTGAGGCTCAGGCCGACGCCGAGGGCGGTGGCGGCGAACCCGGCGGCGAGTCGGGTGATCGGGGATCTCCCCCGTTGGGACAGGTGCACAGTGGCTCCCTTCTGGGAGGTGGCCGCAGATGGGGTAACGCCGGCAGCGAACGCGAAGGTCACGACCGGCGACGCCGGATGCCCCGGCCACCGGAAGGGGCTCCGCGTCTGCTCAACTGTTGCCGCCGAGACCCGGTTTCCCCAGAGCGCCACCGGAAGTCGCACACTCTCGCGCAACCTCGTCGTACCGCACTCGCTTGCGAGTGCTCGAGAAGAGCGTTACGCGCGGGAGCGCGCAACCTCGTAAAGGGCGATCGCGGCGGCAACGGACGCATTCAGCGACTCCACCCCCGACTGGATCGGGATGTTGACGAGCACGTCGCAGTTGTCGCGAACCAGGCGGGCGAGTCCCTCACCCTCTGAGCCGACGACGAGCAGGACCGGCCCGTCGATGCCGGGGAAGCCCGCGATGTCGGTCTCGGCCTCACCGGCCAGCCCGACCACGGTGAAGCCCGCGTCCGCCCAGGTCTTCAGGGTGCGGTTGAGGTTCGTCACCCGGGCCACGGGGACGCGCGCCGCCGCCCCCGCCGAGGTCTTCCAGGCCGCGGCACTCATCTGGGCGGAGCGACGCTCGGGGATGATCACGCCGTGCGCGCCGAAGGCGGCGGCACTGCGCACAATCGCACCGAGGTTGCGCGGGTCGGTGATCGAGTCGCAGGCCACGACCAGCCCGGGCGTGGGTGCGTCCAGGGCGTCGGCCAGTACGTCCTCGGCATCCGCGTACTCGAAGGCCGGCAGTTGCAGCGCCACGCCCTGGTGCACCCCGCCGCCAGTGAGCCGGTCGAGCTCGGAACGGGTGGTCTGCAGCAGGGGGACGCCGTGCTCGGCGGCGAACTTCAGAATGTCGCGCAGCCGGTCGTCCCGTTCGACCCCGTCGGCAACGTAGGCGCGCCGCACCGGCAACCCGGCCTGCAGCGCCTCCAGCACGGGGTTTCGTCCGATCACCCAGTCGGCGCCTGCGGTCGCGGTGCCTCCGGCCTTCGCCGAGCGGCCGCCCGCCCGGGAACCCTTGGGCTTGCTGCCAGCGGTCCTGCCGGGCTCGTCCGGCCCGCGCTTGCGGTAGGCCTTGTGGTAGGGCCGGTCCTCGGCCCGCGGCGTGGGGCCCTTGCCCTCGAGGCCGCGGCGGACGCGTCCGCCCGAGCCGGCCGGCGTGGTCTTGCCCTTCTTGCGCACGGCTCCCTTGCGCTGGCTGTTCCCTGGCATGGCGCTCCTACTTCTCGATCGACCAACGGGGGCCGCTGGCGGTGTCCTCGACCTTCAGGCCGAGTTCGGCCAGCCGGTCGCGGATCGCGTCCGCCGCCGGCCAGTCCTTGCGCGCCCTGGCCTGCTGCCGCTGTTCCAGCAGTGCCGTGACGAGCCCGTCGACAACGGGCTTGAGGTCGTCGGACGCGCCGGCGCTGCCGACCCACTCGGGGGCGGACGGGTCCAGCCCGAGAACGTCCAGCATCGACCGGGCCGCGGCGTAGGCCCGGAGCGCGGCGGGGTCGTCGCCGGCGTCGAGGGCGATGTTGCCCTCCTTGATCGTGGTGAACAGCACGGCGAGGGCCGCGGGGGTGCCCAGGTCGTCATCCATCGCCTCGGCGAAGGCTGCGGGGATGACCTCCTTCGGCGACCAGGCCTGCCACCCGAGGGGGAGCGCCGACGCCCGGTCCAGGAACGAGTCGATCCGGGCCAGCTGGGCGGCGGCCTCGACCAGGGCTGCGTCGGACAGCTCGATCGCCGATCGGTAGTGCGGCCCGGCCAGGTACAGCCGGACGGCGCGCCCACCGAAGCGCTCGACCGCGGAGAGCACGTCCGCGGTGTTGCCCAGCGACTTGCTCATCTTCTCCCCGGCCATGGTGACCCAGGCGTTGTGCATCCAGTAGGAGGCGAACGGCCGTCCGGCGGCCCGGGACTGCGCGAGCTCGTTCTCGTGGTGCGGGAAGCGCAGGTCGATGCCGCCGCCGTGGATGTCGAACGCGTCACCGAGGTACTTGCCGGCCATCGCCGAGCACTCCAGGTGCCAACCGGGCCGGCCGCGTCCCCACGGCGTCTCCCAGGACGCGGACTCGGGGTCGCCGTCCTTGTGGCCCTTCCACAGCGCGAAGTCACGCGGGTCGCGCTTGCCGCGGGGATCGGCGTCCTCGGCCGGGGCCATCTCGTCGACCTTCATGCCCGACAGCTCGCCGTAGGCGGGCCAGCTCTTGACGTCGAAGTAGACGTCCCCCGAGCCGTCCGCCGCCGGATAGGCGTTGCCGCGCTCGATCAGCACCCGCATCAGTTCGATCATCTCCGGCACATGGCCCGTGGCGCGCGGCTCATAGGTCGGGCGCCGGACGCCGAGCGCCCGGAACGCCTCGTGGAACGCTCCCTCGAAGCGGAAGGCGTGCGCCCACCAGGGCTGCCCGGCCTCGGCCGACTTGGCCAGGATCTTGTCGTCGATGTCGGTGATGTTGCTGAGCATCGTGACCCGGAGGCCCGAGTACTCGAGCCAGCGTCGCAGGACGTCGAAGTTGACCTCCTTGCGCACGTGGCCCAGGTGCGGCGCCGACTGCACCGTGGCGCCGCAGCAGTAGATCGAGACCTCGCCGGGACGCAACGGCTGGAACTCGACCACGGCGCGCCGGGCGCTGTCGTACAGGCGGAAACTCACCGCGGCAGTCTATCCAGCCGCCATGGTGGCCCGCCTCCCGCCACCTCCTCCGCAAACTGGCCTGTAGAGGCCGACTACGGCCTCTACAGGCCAGTTTGCGGGTGTCGGCGATCATGGCGGCAGGATGGGCACGGGGTGAGCGTGCCGGGCCAGCCGCTCGCGGAGAGCACCGAAGCCACCTGTCGGGCAACCAGGCATGGGTTCGCGCGCACGTCGATGCTCCCGTAGCGCAGGGTGGTCCAGGCGGCCAGAGCGTGGACGTTGTCGCGGTGCATGTCCCGGAAGCCCGATTCGAAGTCGACGTGTCCGGCCTTGCCGTCGAGCTCGACCAGCAGCGCGAAGCCGTCGTAGAGCACATCCGATCGTGTTCCGCGGCTCGCCGATCGCTGTCGCGCGCCCTTCGGCAGGCCGTGCGCGCGTTCCACATCTCTGCGGTAGACGTACTCCAGCGTGCTCTCGATTCCCTCGAGGTCGGCGATGAGGGCGAGCAGAAGCTTGCGATTCCGGACCCTGGCGCGGCCGTCCACCGTTCTGCGCAACGAGCGCAGGGTGACCACACGGCGCCGGACTGCCTCGGAGATGAGACCCGCGGCGTTCTCGATGCGGAGGTGCTGGGCGACGTCGATGACTGCGTCTTCCGCGCGGATCCTCGGCAGCAGGTCGCGTCGGTGCGCGAGCCGTCCGATGTGGTCCCGTCGCAGGTGCACCTCCGGCGCGGACCGGGGGTGCCGCTCGTCCGGGGTCCAGATGACGATCCGATCGACACGACGGTCCAGGCCGTACAACAGCAGGGCCGCCTCCCCGCCCACCGCGCACGGGTCACCGGCGCGCAGGGCCGCGGCCCAGATCCGCTTGTTGATCCCGTCGGCTCCGGGCGTGGTGTCGTAGACGCCCCTGCTGAGACGCGTCCAGTGGGACTGGCGGACGAGACGGCGCACCGACTCGCGACTCAGGCCCAGCATCAAGGCCTGTTCGGCGCTGATCAGGCCGCACTGGGCGGCAGCGAGGTCGGGCAGCCGGGAGTCGGGGGTGAGTCGCTTGTGCATGCCCGGCATCCTGCGGCCCGCAGCCGTCCTGGCGGGAGGGGTCCGTACACAATCTGTGGATAACTCGTCCCTCTCGCCCGACGCAAGGTGACCCGTAGAGGTCGACTACGGCCTCAAGTGGCCAGCTTGCAGTGGGATCAGCGCCGACGGGCGCGGAGCGCATCGATGTCCAGGAACCCGGGAGCGCTGGTGGGCTCGTCATCGGCCGCGGTCTCCCACGGGTCCACCGGCATCGGACCCTCGTCGTCGACGAAGCCCTGGGACGGGTCGTACGGGTTCGCCAGCTGGCGCTCGTCCCCGATGTCCTTCGTGTCCGTCATCGCCTCGTCGGGAAGCCTCTGGAGTACGTCGTGGATGTAGCCGTGAGTGGCGTCCAGCAGCGGCACCTCGCGCTGCTCTCGCTGGGAGGCGTACCAGCGGTAGTCGAGCACCTCGTGGTAGATCTGCGCGGATTCGCGCTTGCCGCGCAGTTCGGGCGGCACCGCGGTGACCACGGGCTGGAAGCACTCGGTCAGCCACTGGTGGGCGACGACGGGCTCATCCACCTGGCTCTGGTTGGTGCGGGCACGGAAGGTGTCCAGGTCGTTCAGCAGCCGGCGGGCCTGGTGCTCCTCGACGTCGAGCCCGGTCAGGCGCAACAGGCGCCGGGTGTGGTGGCCGGCGTCCACGACCTTCGGCTGGATGCGGATCTTCGAACCGTCCGAGGAGGTGTCGATGGCGAGTTCGGCCACGTCGAAGCCGAGCGCGTTCAGCCGCCGCACCCGGTTCTCGATCCGGAACACCTCCTGGCCGGAGAACTCCTCCGCCCCGGTCAGTTCGGCCCACAGCTCGCGGTACCGGGTGAGGATCGACTCGACCAGCTTCTGCGGATCGAGTGACGCGTCGAGCATCTGCCCGGCCTCGAGGTCGCTGAACTCGCCGTAGAGGTTGGTGGTGGCGATGGTCAGGTCGTGCTCGCGCTGCCCGTTGGTCAGCGTCTCGTGCATCTCTGCGGTCTCGGCGTCCACCAGGTACGCGGCGAACTCGCCGGCGTCTCGGCGGAACAGGATGTTCGACAGCGACACGTCCCCCCACAGGAACCCGACCAGGTGCAGCCGCGCGAGCAGCACGACCATGGCGTCGAGCAGCCGTCCGACGGTGTCGGGACGCACACCCTGGGCGAACAGCGAGCGGTACGGCAGGGAGAACTCCAGGTGCCGCGTGATCAGGACGGGGTCGAGCGGCAACCCGTCCGGATCGATCCGTCCGGTCACCACCGCCAACGGCTCGACCGCGGGGGTGTCGGTGCGGTGCAGGTCGGTGAGCATCCGGTACTCGTGGATGGCGAGGCTCTCGATCACCTCCTTGGCCGCATACACCGACGAGCCCACCTTGATGAAGCGGACGACGTGGCGCGAAATGCCGCGGGGGAGGGCCACCAGGTGCTCGATCGGCCACTCCGTGAGCGGCAGTTCCCACGGCAGAGGGATCAGCCGGGAGTCCGGGCGCGAGGAAAGGAACCGGGGCACGCGTCCTTTGTACACCATGCCCGGCAAACGAACGGGCCGGCCGGGTTGCCCCGGCCGGCCCGCTCCTTGCCGTTCAGGCGCTCAGCCGCTCCTGCGTCTTCTCGGAGAAGACGTGCATGTTCGAGGGGTCGGAGGGGGCCAGCCGCACAGTGGTGCCGCGCTGCGGTGGCGTCCGTGCCGACACGCGGGCGACGATCTGCGGAGCATTCAGCTTCTCGTCATCGGTGAGGCCGGAAAGGGTGCCGTAGACGTAGGCGTCTGCACCGGTCTCCTCGACCACGTCCACGTCGAGGCCGATGCCCTCCGTGGCGATCTTGAAGGCCTCGGGACGGATACCGAGCACGAGAGTCTTCTCGTCGGTGACCTTTGCGAGGACGTCGCGCGGAACCGGAACCGTGTAGTCGCCGACCTTGACGCCACCCTCGACGACCTGGCCGGTGATCAGGTTCATGGCCGGCGAGCCGATGAAGCCGGCGACGAACAGGTTGGCTGGTTGGTCGTACAGGGTCAACGGGCTGTCGACCTGCTGCAGCAGGCCGTCCTTCAGCACGGCGACGCGGTCACCCATCGTCATGGCCTCGACCTGGTCGTGGGTGACGTAGACGGTGGTGACGCCCAGCCGGGTCTGCAGGGCTGCGATCTGGGTGCGGGTCGAGACGCGCAGCTTGGCGTCCAGGTTGGACAGCGGCTCGTCCATCAGGAAGACCTGCGGCTGGCGCACGATGGCCCGGCCCATGGCGACGCGCTGGCGCTGGCCACCGGAGAGGGCCTTCGGCTTGCGGGCGAGGAACGTCTCCAGCCCCAGCAGGTGGGCGGCCTCGAGGACGCGCTGGTCGCGTTCTGCCTTGGGGACGCCGGCCATCTTCAGCGCGAAGCCCATGTTGTCGGCGACGGTCATATGCGGGTACAGCGCGTAGTTCTGGAACACCATCGCGATGTCGCGATCCTTCGGCGGCAGATCCGTGACGTCGCGGTCACCGATGGTGATCTTGCCGGCGTTGACCTCCTCAAGGCCCGCGAGCATGCGCAGCGAGGTGGACTTGCCGCAGCCGGAGGGGCCGACGAGCACCATGAATTCGCCGTCGCCGATCTCAAGGTTGAGCTTGTCGACGGCGGGATGGTCAGCGCCGGGATATACCCGGGTCGCATCGAGGAAACTGACAGTGGCCATGCCAAATACACCTTTCCACGGGCAGGTACGTGCCCGACGATCCGTAGTGGAAGAGACGCGCCGCGGGTACGGCACCCCGCCATCTTCGCACGCCGCGGCGCCGGGTCGCCATAGTCTCGATTCAATCCCCCTTACGGGTGACACCGGCTCCCTGACTAGGGGTGCGGTGAGGTCCGGCGCCCGCGGGCTCGGGTAGGCTCGCCGGGTGAGCGATACCGAGGCCGAGGACGCCCGCGACGAGCCGTCCGCGGAGTCCGAAGCGGCCGAACGGCCGTGGTGGGACGACCCGTCCCTGCCCTGGCGGCACCAGCCCACCAGGGCCGACATCGCCTGCTTCACCTGGCTGAGCGTGATCGCCATCTACTCGATCGTGATCTCCGTCGCCCGTCCCACCCTCGCCGGCCTCGCCCCGCACGTGCTGGCGAGCCTCGGCTCCTGGACCGGTCTCGTGCTGGTGGGTGCGCGCGCAGCCGTCGGCGACCCCTGGTGGCCGCTGGTGTGGTTCCTCGCCACCCTTGGTCTGATCAAGTTCGACTGGATCTACTGGTGGGCCGGACGGTTGTGGGGACGCGAACTGATCGACGTCTGGTCGAGCCGCTCACCCCGCGTACGGCGCGCGAACGAGCGGGCCGAGCGGTTTGCCCGAAAGTACGACGTGCTGGCGATCGCGGTCGGCTTCCTCCCCATCCCGATCCCGCGGGGGGTGATCCTCGTTGTCCTCGGCGAGGCCGGCACAAGCCTGCGCAAGTTCCTGACCGTCTCGGTGGTCTGTTCGTTCATCACCAGCGGTGCCTACCTCGCGCTGGGCTACTGGATCGGTGAGCCCGCCGTCCGGGTGATGGAGGTCTACGGGCAATACCTGGTGTGGCTGTCGGTGGCGATTCTCGTCGTGACCGTGGCCAGCATCTGGTGGAAGCAGCGCAAGCAGGCGACCAACCGCGTCTGACCGATCGTCAGTCGGCGAGGGAGAGCACCGCGACGAGGAACTGCGCCTCCGCAGTGAACGGACGCAGGTCCCAGGTGGCGAAGCGGGCCTGCAGTGCCAGCCCGGCAGTGGCCGCGTCCGCGACGAACTCGTCGAACCGGTACCCGCGCCCGGCGCCGAACCCGACCACTGCCCGCCCGTCCGGGGCGAGCCGGGACGCGAACCCCTCCAGCACACGGACCCGGGTGTCCGGGTGCAGGAAGGTGACCACGTTGCCCGCGCTCAGGATCGCGTCGAACGCGCTCGGGGCAGCTTCGGGGAGCGTGTAGTCGACGAGGTCGCCCAGCACGTAGAGCGGGCCGGGCGCCTCCGCCTCGGCGACGGCGATCAGCGTGGGGTCGATGTCGACGCCGACCACCCGGTGACCGGCGGCGTGCAGGTAGCCGGTGTGGCGGCCGGGGCCGCAGCCCGCGTCGAGGACCGCGGCGCCGCGTCCGACCATCGCGTCGATCAGCCGGGCCTCGCCGTGGAGGTCCCGGCCCTGTGCGGCGAGGAGCCGGAAGCGTTCGGCGTAGCGGGCGGAGTGCCCGGGATCGCGGGCGATCCGGTCCGGCCAGGTTTCCTGCAGGGGGTTCACGAGCCTCCGACCGGATTCGAACCGGTGACCGTCCGCTTACAAGGCGGGAGCTCTGCCAGCTGAGCTACGGAGGCGCGGACTCACGCCCGGCGCACCATTGTGCCAAAGAGTCGGGCCCGCGTCCGGGCTCAGGGACGCAGGACCAGATCGGCGAGGTCGCGGGGATGGTCGGTGAGCCAGTGCACAGCCTCCTGGGCCGCCCAGTCGTCCCAGTGGGCGGCGAACAGCGCGCCGTCCCTGGCCAGCGCGCGCTGCCGTCGGGTGGTCTGGTCCACCTCGAGCCAGAGTGCCAGGCCGGCGAGCGCGCGGCTGGCCGGGGTGAGTGCTCCGCAGCCCTCCACGACCAGGGGTGCGGACGGGTCGAGCGACCGCCAGGCTCCGGGGCGTCCGGCCGCCCAGTCCCAGGTGCGGAACCCCGTGCCGGTGATCAGCGCCGGTACGGCCTCCGATCCGGCGGCCAGCCCGCCCCAGCCGGGGTAGAGCTCGTCCAGCCCCACCACCTGCACCGGCCCACTGCCCGGCCAGGACGCGGCCAGCGATTCGGCGAGGGTGGTCTTGCCCGAGCCCGCGCCGCCGTCGATCAGCAGGACGGGACGGGTGTCGGTCTCGACCAGCCGCTCCAGCGCGGCGGCGAGCCCTGCGTTCATGTCAGCGCAGGCCGCACGCCGCCACGAAGCCCAGCGCGTCGCCGGACAGCGTCACGGTGAGGTCGGCGGCCGCAAGGAAGGCGGACTCGCCCCGGGACAGGTGCAGCGACTCCCCGCCCGCGGTCAGCTCGGCCGAGCCGGCGGTGACCAGCAGGATTCTGGCCGACCCCGCGCCGGGAAGGCTGACCACCGCGTCACCGGAAGCGGACACCCGCCACACGTCGAACTCGGGGCACGGGGTCGGGTAGCGGTCGACGCCGTCCGCGATCCGCTCGGGACGGGTCACCTCCGGATCGCCGGAGGAGAAGTCGACGACCTTGATCAACTCGCTCACGTCGACGTGCTTGGGGGTGAGGCCGCCGCGGATCACGTTGTCGGAGTTGGCCATCACCTCGATGCCCGTGCCGCGCAGGTGCGCATGCATGTGGCCGGCGGGCACGAACACCGCCTCGCCCGGCTGCAGAACCACCCGGTTCATCAGCAGGGCGGCCAGGATCCCGGGGTCGGTGGGGAAGACCTCGTCCAGCTCGAGCACGGTGCGGGCGAACCCGCCGAGCTCGCCGTCGTCGTCCTTGTGCCGCATGGCCGCGGCGCAGACGAGTTCGGACAGCTTCGCGCGCTCGCCGTCCAGGCTGAGCACGTCGAGGAACACCTCGGCGAGCGCTGCCGGGCCCTTGCGCTCGGTGAGCGGCCCGATCACGGACGCCAGCTCCTCGGCCACGCCGAGGCCGTCGAACAACGCTGCGGTACGCCGCGGATCGCGGAATCCGGACAGGGTGTGGAACTCCTCCAGCGCGATCAGCAGTTCGGGCTTGGGCCAGTTGTCGCGGTAGGTGCGCTCAGGTGCGTCCAGGGCGAGGCCCGCCTCGTTCTCGCGGGCGAACCCCTCCTGGGCCTGGTCGCGGGACGGGTGCACCTGCAGCGACAGGGCGTGCCGCGCCGAGAGCACCTTCATCAGGTAGGGCAGTTGGTCGCCGAAGCCGTTCCGGCTGGGCTGGCCGATCACCTCGGGGTGTTCGTGGACCACCGCGTCCAGCGAGACCCCTCCGAGTTCGGACGGCGAGAGCGGGTGCGCGCCCAGCCAGTACTCGGCGAAGGGTCGGCCGTCCGCAGGGACGCCCAGCAGATCGGGGATCGCATCGGTGGTACCCCACGCGTAGTGCTGGACCGTGCCGTGCAGCAACTGCATCGAGCATCCTCACTTCATCGACGTCATGGTCTGCCCGCAGGCCGTCGTCCACTCTATCCCGAGGTCAGAGCCGTCGCGTCACGCGCTCCGATAACTGTCTATACTGAATATAGACACTAAGGAGGTTGTGGTGCAGGTCATCCTTTCCCAGACCTCGGGGATCCCGCTGTACGAGCAGATCACCGAGCAGTTGCGGGCCGCCATCCTGCGGGGAGAACTGGCCGAGGGCACCCAACTGACCTCGTTGCGGCAACTGGCCCGCGACCTGAGGGTGAGCCTGATCACGACCACGCGGGCCTACAACGACCTGGCCGCGTCCGGGCTGATCGCCAACGTGCCCGGCAGGGGCAGCTACGTGCTGGCGGTCGACCGGGAGGCGGCACGGGCCGAGGCGACCCGCGCCCTGCGTGACCAGCTCGGCCGGGCCGTCGGCACCGCTGTCACTGCGGGCATCGAGCCCGCCGCCCTGCACCTGCTCCTGGATGAGGCCTGGAATGAACAACACGATCACTGAACCGGCCGCGATCGAGATCCGCGGCCTGCGCAAGGACTACGGCCGCTTCCGGCTCGGTCCGATCGACCTCGACCTGCCCGCCGGCTACGTCACCGGACTGGTGGGTGCGAACGGCGCCGGCAAGACCACCCTGCTGAAGTCCGTGCTCGGGCTCGTCCGGCCCGACGCGGGCTCGGTGCAACAGGCCCGGGACGGCCGGGCCCTCCCCGGGATCGACCTGGCCGGGACGGGGGTGGTCTTCGACCAGCTCACGGTGATCCCCGAGTGGACCGCGCGCGGGGCCGCAGCGGCGATCGCCCCGTTCTGCCCGCGCTGGGACGCCACGCTGTTCGCCGACCTGCTGGAACGGTTCCGCGTCGCCTCCGACGCCCGGATCGGCACGCTCTCGCGTGGTGAGGGCACCAAGCTCTCCCTCGCGCTCGCGCTGGCCCGGCGGCCAGGGCTGCTGATCCTGGACGAACCGACCAGCGGCCTCGACCCGAGCGCGCGACGAGACGTGATCGACGTCTTCGCCGAGTTCATGGCCGCCGACGAAAGGCACACGATCCTGTTCTCCACCCATATCACCAGTGACCTGGACCGGATCGCCGACCACCTGCGCGTCCTCGCCGGAGGGCAGCTCGTGGAGGCGGGACCGCTGGCGGAGGTGCTCGAGCGCTACGCGATGGTGCGCGGACCGTCCGCGGCGCTGTCGGCACCGGCACGCGCCGCCGTCCACGGGCTGCGCGAGGTGAACGGTGTCTTCGATGCCCTGGTCAACGTCCGGCACACCGCCCTGTTCGGGCCGGAGGTGCTGATCGAACCGGCCGGCATCGACGACCTCGTCGTCCACCTCGGCCGGACCGAGGGGAGCCTGCGATGAGTGGGGTGCTGCGTTTCGTGCGGCTGGACATCCGGGTGCAGCAGGCCACCCTGCGCACGACCCTTGCCGTGGCAGGCCTGCTGGCCGTGCTCACCTGGGTGGTGACACCGCTGCCTCCGATGATCGTCGCGATCTGCACCTTCGCCGCAGCGATCGTGGCGGTCGAGCCATTCCGCGCTGACGAGCGCGGACGGCTGGACGTGCTCTACGCCGTCCTCCCCGTCGGTCGTGCCGAAGTCGTGTGGGGGCGCTACCTCACCATGCTGGGCGTCCAGGTCAGCTTCGCTGCGGTCGGCGTCCTGCTCGCCGTGGCTGCGGCCGCAGCGAAGGCACAACCGCTGGACGCCGGCCTGACCAGCCTGGTCCTGGCCGCTGGCCTCGCCATCAACGCCCTGGTCCTGGCCATCCAGACGCCGGTGCTGTTCCGGGTCGGCTACGCCCGGGCCCGCTGGGTGGCGTTCACTCCGATCATGGTCATCATGGCGATCGTGGCGCTCGCCGGACCCTCGGGACTCAACCTCCTCCGGGTCGCCTCCGCCCTGGCGGCCGCGGCCTGGCTGCCGGCACTGTTCCCCCTTGCGGGGCTAGTGGCGCTCGCGTTGTCGGCGCTGGCTTCGGCCCGACTCTATGGGCGGCGCGATCTCTGAGGGACGGGACCGCCACGGCCACACCACGGACGGCTAGGATCACGCTCGTGAAGGGTTCTCCCGGCCGACGGGGCACGCGGCGCTGAGTCCAGGGCACGCGTGCCTGCTCCGATCGAGACGTTCGTAGCAGGGCGGAGCGGCCCGGCCAGCGCATCACGCCGCTGAGTCCGCCGCACCTTTCTGGAGACCTTCGTGTTCGTTGTCGTCCTGGCCTACCTGGCCTTCTTCAGCATTGCCCTGCCACCCTCGATGCTCGGTGTGGCCTGGCCGTCACTGCAGGCGTCGTTCGGCGTCCCCCTGGCCGCGGCCGGCATGGTGCCGCCGGTCGGAGTGGCCGCCAGCCTGATCTCGACGACGCAGGCCGCCCGAATGGCCCGCCGGATTGGCGTCGGTCCGCTGCTGGCGCTCGGCACTCTCGCCTCGGGTGCGGCTGTGGCCGGTTCGGCACTGTGCGCCACCTGGTGGCAGTTCCTGGTGTCGGTGGCTGCGCTCGGGCTGGCGTCCGGTGCGATCGACGCGACGCTGAACGCCCACGCGGCGCGCCGGTTCGGCCCGCGCCGGATCAACCTGCTGCACGCCTGGTACGGCGTGGGCGCAGCGGTGTCACCGCTCATCGTCACCGTGGCCCTCGCGATCGGCGGAGGGTGGCGGGCCGCGTACCTGGTCGTCGCCGCCACTTTGCTGGTGACGGGCACGGTGCTCGCGGTCGGCCGGCACCGGTGGCCGAGCGGGCCGCTGGGGGAGCCGGGTTCCACTGCGGCGCTGGTCGTGTCGGCGCGCGTCTGGCGGACGGGCACCGTCCTCGGCCTGGCCGCGGTGCTGGTGCAGACCGGGCTGGAGTCCGCGGTGGCGATCTGGGCCTACAGCTTCCTCACCCTGCACCTCGGCGTGGACGCCGTGCTCGCGGGCGGTCTCGCCTCGGGGTACTGGATCACGCTGGTGGTGGGCCGGCTCGGTTTCGGGCGTCTCGCAGAGAGGATCGGCGCCTGGGCCGTGATGGCGACCGCGATCGGGGTGCTCGCCGTCGCCGCGGTACTGGTCAACCTGTCGTACCCCGCCGCAGGCATGGCTTCCGTCGTGCTGTTCGGGCTCGGCTGCGCGCCGGTCTACCCGCTGCTGGTCCTGACCACGGCTGAGCGGACCTCGCCGGAGGCCGCCGACCAGGTCGTCGGCCTGCAGGCCGCCGCGTCCTCGCTGGGGGCGGCCGTCCTCCCCGGTCTGGTCGGGCTCGCCCTGGCGCAGGACCCGGGCGCGTTCGCCCCCGCTACCTCCGCACTGGTCGTGGTGGCGGTCGCGGTGCACCTCCTCATGCGCGGCCGGCGAGCGTCCCGGATGGTGCACCAGGACGAATGACATCGATGTGGTTCGCGGGGTACTCTGGGGCCATGTCCGACCCCATGGCCGTCACCCCTGCGGCACTCAGCGATCAGCAGGCGAGCCTGCTCGACTTCGAGAAGCAGTGGTGGTCGTTGCCCGGGTCGAAGGAGTCGGAGATCCGGGAGCGGTTCGACATCTCGCCCACCCGCTACTACCAGCTGATCAATGCCCTGATCGACACCGAGCAGGCGCTCGCCTATGACCCGCTGCTGGTCAAGCGGCTGCGTCGGCTGCGTGCCGCCCGGCAGAAGGAGCGCACGGCTCGGCGTCTCGGCGTGAACCTGAAGGTCTAGTCAGTTCGCTCGCTGCACCACCTGGATCAGGTGGCCGTCAGGGTCGGTGGCCCACGCGATCAGAAGGCCGTCCGTCCACGGATGCGGCCCGTGCACGGGTTCGGCGCCGAGTTCGACCAACCGCTCGAAGCCTGCCCCGACGTCGTCCGTCCACAGCACCACCACGGCACGCTGGCCCGAGGCCACCGGCTCCAGCCAGTGGTCCTCGCGCGCCGACGTCGCGGTGGCGAAGCCGAGCCGGTAGCCGTCCAGCTCGAGGTCAACGCGCGTCGGAGGGCTCTCGGCAGGGCGGCTGACCTCCCGGAAGCCGACCGCGGTGTAGAACGCCACCGTCGCCTCGATGTGCGTGGTGAACAGCACGAGCTGGGGAGTGCGGAACATCTCCCCATCCTGATCCGACACCGACCGTCCCGGCAAGGGTCGCTCAGGCAGCGCGGTGCAGCGCGCGGGCGATCCGCCGCAAGCCCGCGTTGGTGACCGGACGCTCGGCGTAGCCGCCCCGCGCCAGGCCGGCGTTGCGCTCGAACCAGTTGCCGGACGCCGGGTCGCCGCGGCGCAGCCACGACCAGCCGGAGGCGACCGCGTAGAGCGGCAGGAAGGGCAGTCCCAGGCACCAGAAGTACTGCCAGCTGTGGGCGGCCTCGTGCGCGAGCGTGCCGGGCTGCCGCAGTTCCACCGCCGACAGCGGTCCGTGCGGTACCAGCACGACATTCCCCACGGTGAAGGCACCCGCCCGCGGCAGCGGCAGCCGGTAGTCCTCTGCCACCACCAGCGCTTGCGGTCCCCGGCGCAGGCTCGAGCGCCCGGCGGCCGCCGCCACCGCCAGGCCGAGCACGGTCGAGAGGTTCACGGCGTTGCCCACCGCCCGCACCCAGTGCGCGGGCGTCACCTTCGCCGCCGGGGTGGATGCGGTGCTCGGCATGCGGCAATTCTGCCGTCCGACCGGCTGGACGCGCCGTTAGGCTGGCCGCGGAGGTGTGGGATGCAGATTCCCAGGCGCGGCCACGTGCTGATCGTCGACGACGAGGCGGTGCTCGCGGGCGTCGTCGCGTCCTACCTCGACCGCGCCGGCTTCGACACCACGATCACCGGCGACGGGCTCGAGGCGGTCGACCTGGCCCGCCGGCTCGACCCCACCGTGGTCATCCTCGACCTCGGGCTGCCCGGCCTCGACGGCGTGGAGGTGTGCCGGCAGATCCGCACGTTCAGCGACTGCTACGTGATCATGCTCACCGCCCGCACCGAGGAGGTGGACGTCCTGATCGGGCTGTCGGTCGGTGCCGACGACTACGTCACCAAGCCGTTCAGTGCGCGCGAGTTGGTCGCCCGCGTCCAGGTGATGCTGCGCAGGCCGCGGAGCAGTGGGACTGGCGCGCCGCTTCCCGTCCGCCGGTTCGGGGAGCTCGAGGTGGACGCGTCCGCTCGCGAAGCGCGGGTCTCGGGCGCCCCGGTGGTGCTGACCCCGACGGAGTTCGACCTGCTCGCCGTACTCTCCGAGCGACCCCGCATGGCCCACAGCCGCCGCCAGCTGCTCGAGGCGATCTGGGGCGACCAGGGTGCGGGGGACGACCACCTGATCGACGTGCACGTGGCGAACCTGCGCCGCAAGCTCGGCGACGACCCGTCGCAGCACCGCTACATCGTCACCGTGCGCGGGGTCGGCTACCGGATGGGCTCCGGATGAGGGAACCATGCCGAACCTGAGGCCGGGGGAGCGGTTCACGCACACCTTCTACGGACGACTGCTGCTCGGCGAGGCGGTGGTCGGCCTCGTCCTGCTGGCCACGGTGGCCGCGGTGATGGGCGGCGTCGCGCCCGGACTGTTCAACTACTACATGGTTGAGAACGGGCCCCTCGAGAGCGCGGACGAGCTGGTCCACGCGGAGCTCGCGTTCCGGTCGGCGATGTGGATCTCGCTCGTGATCGCCCTGCTGGTCGCCTCGGCGGTGACGGTGGTGATCGTGCTGGCGATGGTTCGTCCGCTGCGCAGGCAGATGCGCGAGCTCAGCCAGGTGGCCCGGCAGGTGGCCGACGGCGACTTCAGCCGCCGCGCGGAACTGGAGCCGGGCGCCGGCGAGGAGGTCACCCTGCTCGCGTCCAGCTTCAACGCGATGGTGAGCCGGCTCGGCGAGGTCGAGGAGTCCCGGCGTCAGCTGCTCGCCGACCTCGCCCACGAACTCCGCACGCCGATCGCGTCGCTGGCCGTGACCGTCGAGGCGCTCGCCGATGGGGTGCTCGAGGCGGATCCGGCCACCTTCACCACCCTGACCGAGCAGGCCGGGCGCCTGACCCGGCTCGCCGGCGACCTGCGCGACATCTCCGACGCCGGGGGTGCGCTCTCGGTGCACGCGATGCCGTGCGAGGTCGCCGACCTGCTCGAGCAGGCGAGGGCCGCCGCGGCGGAGGACTACGCCCGCGCGGGCGTCGAGCTGGACATCGAGGGCCGGCCGCAGGGGCAGGTCTCGGCGGACCCGCAGCGGATCGGTCAGGTGCTGGCGAACCTGCTCTCGAACGCGCTGCGGCACACCCCGGCCGGCGGGCGGGTGCTGCTGGCTGCCGAGACGGACGCGGCGGGAACCCGGATCACCGTCGCCGACACCGGGGACGGCATCGAGCCCGAGCACCTTTCGCGCGTCTTCGACCGCTTCTACCGTACCGACGCCGCCCGGACGCGGGACGCCGGCGGTACCGGGATCGGCCTGGCCGTGAGCGCGGCGATCGCCGAGGCCCACGGTGGGTCGTTGACGGCGTCCAGCGGTGGCGCGGGGCAGGGCTCGACGTTCACCCTCGCCCTGCCGCCCGGCTGATCCTCCGGCCGAGCCCCGCCCCCCAGTGCCCATCAGCTCCCGGCAGGGGCCGGACTCGGTCGCAAGGATGCGGTCCCGGGACGGCAGGGCGGGCGTCTTCACCGAATCTTGAGGATTGGCTGACCGGTTCCAGAGCCACGTCCGATTGAGTATCTGCCGTGGCCGGCTCCTCCGGCCACGAGCCGATCCGGCTCCGGTGGAGCGTCCGGGATGAATGGCTAGCCTGCAGCCACCGGACGTCCTTCGTCGAGCGGATCGCCGGAAACAGTCCACGGGGACGGACCGCTATCCGCCCGGGAGCTGCCCGGCGCCTCCGGCCCGGTCCTGGCGGGCTCGGGTCGGAGGTGGCGTCCGGCGCGAGCCTCGCGCCCGTGGGAGGGGCCTGCAATCTCCTCCCGGTCGTCCAGACCTGGGCGGCGCTCTGTTGGGGGGTTGGAGCGCTGCCCACCTCGTGCACAGACCTGGGCGGCGCTCCTCCGGGGGTGGAGCGCCGCCCAACTTCGGTCGAGAGACGTTTGCACTCGGGGTGGGTGAGTGCTAAACATGTGGTTAGCACTCTCGGGTAGAGAGTGCCACCAGTCTGACTCGATGAGATCGAAGGATCGTCCGTCGCGGGCATCGAGGCGAAGACCCTGACAAAGTCCACCCGTGGGGCACTGCCCCCGAGACGCCGAAGGATTGCCAACACACATGGCGAAGCTGATTGAGTTCAATGTCGAGGCGCGCCGCGGCCTGGAGCGGGGGATGAACACCCTCGCCGATGCCGTGCGGGTCACCCTCGGCCCCAAGGGCCGCAACGTGGTCCTGGAGAAGAAGTGGGGCGCGCCGACGATCACCAACGATGGCGTGTCCATCGCAAAGGAGATCGAGCTGGAGGACCCCTACGAGAAGATCGGCGCCGAGCTGGTCAAGGAGGTCGCCAAGAAGACCGACGACGTCGCTGGTGATGGCACCACCACCGCGACCGTGATCGCCCAGGCGATGGTGCGCGAGGGCCTGCGCAACGTGACCGCCGGCGCCAACCCGATGAGCCTGAAGAAGGGCATCGAGAAGGCCGTCGCCGCGATCGTCGCGCAGCTCGGCGAGCAGGCCATCGAGATTGAGACCCGCGAGCAGATCGCGGCCACCGCCTCCATCTCCGCCGCCGACACCACGGTGGGCGAGATCATCGCCGAGGCGATGGACAAGGTCGGCAAGGAGGGCGTGATCACCGTCGAGGAGAGCAACACCTTCGGGCTCGATCTCGAGCTCACCGAGGGCATGCGCTTCGACAAGGGCTTCATCTCCCCCTACTTCGTGACCGACGCCGAGCGGATGGAGGCCGTCCTCGACGACCCGTACATCCTGATCGTCAACTCGAAGGTGTCCAACCTGCGCGACCTGCTGCCGCTGCTGGAGAAGGTCGTCTCCTCCGGCAAGCCGCTGCTGGTCATCGCCGAGGACACCGACGGCGAGGCGCTGGCCGGCCTGATCGTCAACAAGATCAAGGGCACGTTCAAGTCCGTGGCCGTGAAGGCGCCGGGCTTCGGCGATCGCCGCAAGGCCATGCTGGGCGACATCGCGATCCTGACCGGTGGCCAGGTCATCTCCGAAGAGGTCGGCCTGAAGCTGGACGCGGTCACCCTCGAGTTGCTCGGACGGGCCCGCTCGGTGAAGGTGACCAAGGACGAGACCACGATCATCGACGGTGCGGGCGAGGCCGAGCAGATCCAGGGCCGGGTTGCCCAGATCCGTCGCGAGATCGAGAACTCCGACTCCGACTACGACCGCGAGAAGCTGCAGGAGCGGCTGGCCAAGCTGGCCGGCGGCGTTGCGGTGATCAAGGTCGGCGCGGCCACCGAGGTCGAGCTCAAGGAGCGCAAGCACCGGATCGAGGACGCCGTCCGCAACGCGAAGGCCGCGGTCGAGGAGGGCATCGTCGCCGGTGGCGGCGTGGCGCTCCTGCAGGCGGCAGCCAAGATCAACGTCGAGGGCCTCGGCCTGGTCGGCGACGAGGCGACCGGTGCGCACATCGTGTTCACGGCGTGCTCGGCTCCGCTGAAGCAGATCGCGATCAACGCCGGCCTCGAGGGTGGCGTCGTTGCGGAGAAGGTGTCGAACATCGAGGTCGGCCACGGCCTGAACGCCGCGACCGGCGAGTACGTCGACATGGTCAAGGCCGGCATCATCGATCCGGCCAAGGTGACCCGCTCGGCGCTGCAGAACGCCGCGTCGATCGCCGCGCTGTTCCTCACCACCGAGGCCGTCATCGCGGACAAGCCGGAGAAGACCCCGGCCATGCCCGCCGGTGGCGACGGCATGGGCGGCATGGACTTCTGATCTGAGTCCACGCGAACCTCAGCGGAGGGCGGTCCCGTCAGGGGCCGCCCTCCGCTGCGTCCGGACGCAGAGGGCCAGCCCCAGCGCCGGGCGCCCGACCCCTGGGCCGAGCCCTCGGCGGCAGGGCTGGCCCTCGGCGGGAATAACGGGGAGGCTCCGGCTGCTTGAGGCGTGAGTGAGTAGCGAGCGGGGCACAACGGTCGGCTTCCGGTCCGAGCGGGGCGCGGTGTTGATGGCACTGATGCTCACCACCGGGCTGATCGCCATCGATGCGACGATCCTGGCCACCGCCGTGCCGTCGGTGGTGAAGGAACTGGGTGAGTTCGACCAGTTCCCGTGGCTGTTCTCGGTCTACCTGCTCGCGCAGGCCGTCTCCGTCCCGATCTACTCCAAGCTCGCCGACACGATCGGACGCAAGCCCGTGATCCTGGTCGGGGTCGGGCTGTTCCTGCTCGGCTCGATCCTGGCCGGGGCCGCCTGGAACATGACCTCGCTGATCGTCTTCCGGGTCGTGCAGGGGCTGGGAGCCGGCGCGGCCGCACCGATGTCGATGACGATCGTCGGCGACATCTACACCGTCGCGGAGCGGGCCCTCGTGCAGGGCTACATCGCCAGTGTCTGGGCGATCGCGTCCGTGGTCGGACCGGCGCTGGGCGGTGTGTTCTCCCAGTTCCTGTCCTGGCGCTGGATCTTCCTGGTCAACATCCCGCTGTGCCTGATCGCGGGCTGGGCCCTGATCCGCTCCTACCACGAGCAGCTCGAACGCCGCCGGCACCGGATCGACTACGCCGGGGCGGCGCTGCTCACGATCGGCCTGTCCGCGGTGATCCTCGCCCTGCTCGAGGGTGGCAACGCGTGGGCGTGGAACTCCTGGCAGAGCCTGCTGAGTTTCGGCATCGGCATCGCGGCCCTGGCCGCCTTTCCGCTCGCCGAGCGGTGGGCGGCCGAGCCGATCCTCGACCTGTCGATCCTCGCCCGGCCCCTGATCCGGACCACCACACTGGTCTCGCTCGGCGTGGGCGCGCTGATGATCGGCATCACCAGCTTCGTGCCCACCTACCTGGAGAACGCGCTGGGCGTCGTCCCGCTCGTCTCCGGCGTCGCCGTCGCGGCGCTCACTCTCGGCTGGCCGCTCGCTGCCTCCGTCGCCGGCCGGATGTACCTCGGCTTCGGCTACCGCACGACCGTGGTGATCGGCAGCCTGATCGCGCTGGCCGGTGCGGTCGGGCTTGCCGTGTCGGGCCCCTGGCCCAACCCGTGGGTTGTCGGCGCAGTGTCCTTCGTGATCGGCTTCGGGCTCGGCTGGACGGCGGCTCCCTCGCTGATCGCCGCCCAGGCGTCCGTCGACTGGAACGAGCGCGGCGTGGTCACCGGGGTGAACGTGTTCGCCCGCTCGGCGGGCAGCGCCGTGGGGGTCGCGATCTTCGGCGCGATCGCGAACAACGTGATCACCGCCGGCCGCGGCGAGCAGGACTACGCCACGATCGTGGCCGCGTCCACCTGGGTGTTCGTCGCCGTGGCTGTCACCGCGGTGCTGACGGTGCTCGCCGGCGTCCGGCTGCCGCGGGGCATGGTCGACTCGCCCGCCTACTCACCTCGCGGGATGGTCGAGAGCCAGGCAGATCCCGACGCCTCGGACGGCACCGTCGCGGCCTGACCGCGTGTCTGCACTCGCCCGGGGTGGGCAGGCTTCATCATTGAAGCCATGAGCGGCCTGCTCGAGGTGATCGCCCTGCATCCCGCCGACGCCGAACGCGCCGAAGCGGGTGGCGCCGACCGCGTCGAGGTGTGTGGCTCCCTCGAAGACGGCGGCATGTCGCCCACCCCCCAACTGGTCGCGCAGGTGCGGCGCGCGACCAGCATCCAGGTGCGGGTGATGGTGCGGCTCCGCGAGGGCTTCGGCACCGACGGCGGTGAGGCCATCCGGTTGCGCGGGCTGATGGCCAGCTACGACGACGCCGGGGCTGACGGCATGGTGCTCGGCTTCCTCAACGGTCTCGGTGACGTGGACGCAGCGGTCTGCGCCGAACTCGTCGGCGACGGCACCTGGCCCTGGACCTTCCACCGGGCCGTGGACGCCTGCCTCGACGCCGACCGGGCCTGGGCGGCGCTGGCCAGCCTGCCGCGGCTCGACCAGGTGCTCACCGCGGGATCGGCCCGCGACGTCGAGCACGGGCTGCCCGACCTGCTGGCTCGGGCGAAGTCCGACCCGTGGTCGGCGAGCGTGATGATGGCCGGCGGCGGGCTGCACCCCGACCACGTGCCCTGGCTGGCCAGGGCCGGTGTCCGGGCCTTCCACATCGGCACGCCGGCGCGTCCGGGCGGCTCGTACAAGGCCTACGTGGACGAGGCGCTCGTCCGCTCCTGGCGCACCCTGGTCGACGACGAGGTGCGGCACCGTCCGGCGGCCACCGCCTGAGCCGTCCCGGGGACGGCCGCTACGCGTCCGGGCCGGGCTCAATGTGCACGAACGTGGTCGTGCCGGGGAGGGCGACGTCGACGGCGTGCTCGACCTGGTCGGCCACGTGGTGGCTGCGCCGCACGGTCCAGCCTCCGGGCACCGACAGCGTCGCGTAGACGAACCGCTGCCGTCCGGACTCCCTGGTGCGCAGTTCGGTGATCTCCACCCGCGGATCGTCGCAGGTGTCGGCGAGCACCGCCGACACGATCGCGATCTCGTCCTCGGGCAGCGCGGCGTCCAGCAGGCCCACCACGGAGCGGCGGACGAGCGTGTAGCCGGTGAACAGGATGTTCGCCCCGACGGCCAGGGCGATGATCGGGTCGAGCACCAGCCATCCGGTGAGGGCGACCAGACCGATCGCGACCAGGACCCCGACCGACGTCCACACGTCGGTGAGCAGGTGCTTGCCGTCCGCCTCGAGGGTGATCGACCGGTGCGTGCGCCCGGCACGGATCAGCAGCAGGCCGGTGCCGAGGTTGAGCAGGGTGGCCAGCATCGACAACGCGAGGCCGACGCCCAGCTGTTCGAGTGGCTGCGGCGCGAACAGCCGCTGGATGGCGCTGTAGATGATCAATGCCGCGGCGACGAAGATCAGGGTGCCCTCGACCGCCGCCGACATGTACTCGGCCTTGCCGTGGCCGAAATCGTGGTTGTGGTCGGCCGGCTTGGCTGCCAGCTTCAGCGCCCAGAGCGCGACCAGGGCCGCCACCAGGTTGACCGTGGATTCCATCGCGTCCGACCACAGGCCCATCGAGTTGGTGAGCCAGGCGGCATACGCCTTGATCACCACTGTGGCGATGGCCGTGGCTATCGAGAGCCAGATGAAGCGCTCCAGGAGGCGCTGGTTGTCCTGGACCCCTGCGACGGGACGGGACGACGATTCCTGCACCGGCTCAGCCTACCGGCAGCGTGGACTCCTCGATCACCCCGAGGTCGGTCGGCCAGGCCTCGGGACGGGCGGCCAGCGCCACCAGGTCGGGCAGGTTCGCCGGCCATACCGGCTCGGTCATCCCGCTCAGCCCGGCCAGTGGCAGCCAGTCCCAGCCGTCGAGGGTGATCTGCTCGTCAGGGGTGAGGCCGGCGGGCTGAACCTCGAAGGCCTCCTCGACGACCAGGACGAAGAAGCTCTCCTGCTGGCTGAGCACCTGGTCGGAGTAGCCGTGCACCACCGTGCGGACGGCCACGGGGCCCCGCAACAGTTCGGGGGCGACCGCGAGTCCGGTCTCCTCCGCCACCTCCCGGATGGCGGCCTCCAGCGGCGACTCGCCGGGATCGATCCCGCCGCCGGGAGTGACCCACCAGCGGGAGCCGGGCAACCCCGGATCGGTGTCGGCCAGTAGCAGGACCCGCTCGGAATCCGTGATCACCACCCGGGCGGCCTGCCGGTGCCGCCGCGGTCGCAGTTCCGGGGCGACCGGGTGGAATCGGCGGGTGCGGAACGGCCCGCTCACGGCGCGGGGATCCGGACGCTCGCGAGCGCGTGCAGGTCCTCGTCCAGCAGCATCAGGTCGACGGGGCCCGCCGGGAGTGCGAAGCCCACCTGCCCGGTGACATCGTCGCCGGCGGCGAGCAGCCGTCCACCCAGCGGCCGGGTCAGCTCCGGTCCGAAACCGGGCAGGACGGTCGCGGTGTCGGTGCTGGCCAGGAACAGGATCGGGTCCACCGGCACCGTCCCGCCGGTGCAGGAGATGGCGAGGGTGACCACGAGGTAGCGCTCGCCGTCGAGCGGCGCGGCCTCGCCGGTGTCGGTCCAGGTCGCCCCGACCACCGTCAGGGTGCCCTCGCCCTTCGGGCCGGAGAACGGTACGGCCTGGCCTATCGCGCCGCCGGAGGACAGCGTGCTCGCCGCCGACGGCACAGCGCTCGGGCTGACCGTGACCACTACCGGTCCGGCGCCCGGGGCGGACGGGGCGCTGGTGGGCGCGGTGGACGGCAGCTTCGGCAGCGCGCTGAGCAGCCCGACCAGCAGCAGGCCGCCGGCCAGGACGGCGGCAACCAGCGCCCTTCGCCCCGGGCGCCTCGGTTGGGGTACGCGCCCGGTCGGCGGGGACGCCACCCGGGCTCCCGGATCGGGAGGCACCCACGCCGGCGCGGCGTGGATGGGCGGCGTGGCCGGTGCGGGCGGCGCGAGACCGGGCCCGGGAGGCGGCGCGAGACCGGACCCGGGAGGTGGCGTGAAACCCGGCTGGCCCGGGGTCGGCGTGCCGAGGCCCTCCGGCTGTTCCGGCTGCGTCATCAGAACCGGTCCGGTCGCTCGCCCGCGCGCAGCGCCGCGCCGACGATCAGCCCGATCACGAACGGGAGCGCGATGCAGGCGAGCTGCGCGCCGCCGGACAGTGCCGCGAACAGCAGGTCGGAGTCGAGGCCGGACGCGAGCACCGACAGCACACCGGCAAGGCCGACGAAGATGATCGCTCCCGCGTACGCGCGCCGCACGGCCTGCTTGCGGTAGGCGATCCGGGCGGACAGGGCGAAGGAGACCGCAAGAAGCAGGATCGACAGCCAGCTGAAGAACATGCCGAGCACCAGCGGGATCAGCACCCCCGGTGTCGCGGCCCGCCAGATCTGCCCGATGCTGACCGGCGGCGGCGCTGCCGGGACGCGCGATTCCGGTGGAGGGGCGAACCACTGGGGCGTGTTCGGCGCGGGGAACGGGGCCGGGTTGACCTGGGCGGTCGGCTGCACGGCCGGCTGGACGGGGAGGTAGCCGGTCAGCGGCGGACCAGGCTGGGTGAACGGCTCGATCGGGGAGCGCAGCGTGGACACTTCCGGTGCGGAGCCGGACGACCACCTCCCGGCCGTCACGGCCGCCGTGGCGACTTCGAAGGGCAGGTTCGGGTTGCGTCCCGGGGCGCCGGCGGGCACCAGCGCGGCGAGCTCGGGCTGCGGTCCGGACGGTCCGGTGAACGACGGTTCGCCGTCCGGAACCGCCGGTGCGGGTGCGGCGACGGCTCCCGCGTCGGCCAGCGGTGGCAGCGGCGGGACGACGAACGCGGCCGGACGCTCCAGCGGCGCGTACTCGGGTCCGTCCTGCCAGGTGGCCATGCGACCATCGTAACCGGGCCGTGGCGGGCGCCCGGCGGGAGTGCGGCGGCGACGACGTGCCTGCGGCTGCCTTCTCCGGATAGGCTTGTGGGGCCGGTCAGCGGAGCGGGACCGGGGGAGACCAGGAGTTGAGGAAATCATGCCGGTGGGCAAGGTGCGCTACTACGACGCCGAGAAGGGCTTCGGGTTCCTGTCCAAGGACGAGGGCGGGGACGACGTCTACGTACGTGCATCCGCGCTGCCCGCGGGCGTGACCAGCCTCAAGCGCGGTCAGAAGGTCGAGTTCGGCGTGGTCGAGGGCAAGAAGGGCGAGCAGGCACTGTCCGTGCGGCTGTTGGACGCCCCGCCGTCGCTGTCCAAGGCGTCCCGGAAGTCGCCGGAGCAGATGGCGATCATCGTCGAGGACCTGATCAAGATGCTCGACGGGGTGGGCAACGGCTACCGCCGCGGCCGCCACCCCGACCCGAAGCTGGCCGCGAAGACCGCGGCTGTGCTGCGGGCCGTCGCCGACGAATTGGAGCTGTGAACGTGCCGGCAACGCTGGAGCTCGACCGGGCCTGCGCCGATGCAGTCGAACTGGCCCATGCCGCAGCCGTCCGACGGGCGGGTGTGATCGAGGTCGGTGAGCACCGCGGTGTCGTTGCCGAGGATGTGCGGGTGGCGACCCACCTGTTCGAGTGCACCCATCCCGGCTACCCGGGGTGGCTGTGGTCGGTGACGGTCGCCCGGGCGTCCCGGGCCCGGGTAGTGACGGTCTCCGAGGTCACCCTTGTGCCCGGCGACGGTGCGTTGCTCGCCCCGGCGTGGGTGCCGTGGTCGGAGCGGATCGGGCCGAAGGACCTCACCCCGGGGGTGCTGGCCCCTGCGGCTCCGGACGACTACCGGCTCGAGCCCGGCTACACCGGGGGCGAGTCCGCCACGGACACAGATCCGGCAGAGGCGAGCCAGACCCGCGCTGTCGTGGCCGAGCTGGGGCTGGGCCGGGAGCGGGTGCTGTCCGCGGAGGGAAGGGACGCCGCGCTCGAGCGCTGGCTGGACGGCCCCGGCGGACCGGACAACGCCATGACCCAGCAGGCCCCGGGGCTGTGCGAGACCTGTGGCTTCTTCGTCCCCCTGCGGGGCAGCTTCGGCCGGTTGTTCGGCGCCTGCACCAACGAGCTCGCGCCCAGCGACGGCACGGTGGTCAGCCGTGACCACGGCTGCGGTGGCCACTCCGACGTGGTCGCGCCGAACCTGGGTGTGGACCTGGGCCTCCCGGTCTGGGACACGGTCAGCAACGACGAGGGCCTGTTCGACTGAGCCGCGGACGGCGGTTCAGACCGACGGCGTGGCGTCCTCCGACTGCTCCTCCAGCGCCCGGCGCGGCGGGGCCTCGGGCAACGTGTCCGGATCCTCGGGAGCGTCCCCGGCATGGCGCTTGCGCCTGCGGGCGACCCGGAACAGGCTGAAAGCGAGTCCCAACACGCCGATCACGGTGCCCGTGATCGCGACGCCCAGGTACCAGCCCTTGCCCAGCGCGAGGAGTTGGGGATAGGACCACCAGCACACCGCGATGCCGATGGCGAAGCCGATCGTCCCGGCGGTGACGACCGTCACCCCATCCGGGTCGAGCGCCCGCACCGGTGCCTGTACCAGCAAAGGCCGGTGTGGCGGGTTGTTCTGGCTCACGGACACAACGATAGGGCCCGGGTCCGCACCCCTACCATTCGGCCATGGCGAACCCTGGCACGACTTCGGCAGATCCTGCCCCGAAGACCAACAAGACCCTCGACGGCTGGTTCGAGATCACGAAACGTGGCTCGACGATCGGACGGGAGGTCCGCGGCGGCCTGGTGACCTTCTTCACCATGGCCTACATCATCATCCTCAACCCGATCATCATCGGTACCCAGCCCGATGTGCAGGGCAACCTGATCACAGGCGTCCCGGTGACCCAGGACGGCGCGGTCGCGACGTCCATGGCGATGGTCGCCGCCGCAACCGCCCTGATCGCTGCGATCATGACGATCCTGATGGGCGTCTACGGACGCTTCCCGATCGCCCTGGCGACCGGCCTCGGCCTGAACGCCCTGGTGGCCTACACCATCGTCAAGCAGATGACCTGGCCGCAGGCGATGGGCCTGATCGTCTGGGAGGGCATCCTGATCACCATCCTGGTGCTCACCGGCTTCCGGAAGGCGATCTTCGACGCCGTCCCCCGCGCGATGCGGGCCGCGATCTCGGTCGGCATCGGCCTGTTCATCGCCTTCATCGGCCTCGTGGATGGCGGCATCGTGCGTCCCGCGGTCGGTACCCCCGTGCAGCTGGGCATCTACGGGCAGCTGGAGGGCTGGCCGATCGCGATCTTCCTGGTCGGCCTGCTGCTGATCGTCGCGCTGTACATCCGCAGGGTGAAGGGCGCGCTGCTGATCGCCATCCTGGCCTCGACCGTGCTGGCCGTGATCGTCCAGTCCGTGCTGAACCTCCCGCTGATGAAGGACGCCACCGGCGCTGTGGTGAACCCGACCGGCTGGATCCAGAACCTGCCCGCCCTGACCGGTGGCTTCACCGCCCCGAACCTGGGCCTGCTGGGCCGGGTCGACATGTTCGGCGCCTTCACCTCGGCTGCCGGCCCTGGTGCGGTGATCGGCATCCTGCTGCTGGTCTTCTCGCTGCTGCTGAGCGACTTCTTCGACACGATGGGCACGATCGTCGCGGTCGGCGCCGAGGGCGACATGCTCGGCGAGGACGGCAATCCGCCGTACACCCAGGAGATCCTGCTGGTCGACTCCGTCGCCGCGATCGCGGGCGGTCTGGGTTCGGTCTCGTCCAACACGTCCTACATCGAGTCGGCATCCGGCGTCGGCGAGGGCGCCCGGACGGGCGTCGCGTCGGTGGTCACCGGTATCGCGTTCCTGCTGAGCCTGTTCCTGGCTCCGCTGGTCGAGATGGTGCCGGCCGAGGCGGCCACTCCTGCGCTGTTCTTCGTGGGCTTCCTGATGATGTCCCAGGTCGTGCACATCAACTGGGAGGACCCGGAGGAGGGCATCCCCGCGTTCCTGACCATCGTGCTGATGCCCTTCACCTACTCGATCACGACCGGCATCGGCGCAGGCTTCATCGCGATGGTGTTGATCAAGGTGCTGAAGGGCAAGTCCAAGGAGGTGCACCCGCTGATGTGGGTCGTCGTCGTGGCCTTCCTGCTGTACTTCGCGCAGGGCATCATCGCCGGCCTGATCCGCTGATCCTCGCCCTGACCTGCGGGCCCGCCGGGAACTCCGGCGGGCCCGTTGTGGTCAGTGGGGTCAGCGGCACGAATGAGTCACCGGTGACCACGGTCGCTGCGCCCGCAGGGCAGGGCGTCAGCCCAGGCCGGTCATCTGCTGGGCGATCCAGCGTGCGGTCTCTCGCGGGCACGCACCGGGTTCGCTGAAGCTGACCGCGAAGACGCCGGTGATCTCGGTGAGGGTAGGGACGCCATGGAGCGCGAGGATCTCGTCCGCCTCCGCCGCGTAGGCGTCCGGCGCCGCACCGTCCGCGATCAGCCCCACCGGATCCGCCTCGGCGAGAATCCGGATCAGTTCTTCCCGCGCGATCGCCATGCCGAGAGCGTAGCCCGGAACGGGTCGTGAGGGAGAACCACGAGGATCAGACCAGGGGAGCCCTGACGGACCTGGGGATTTGGGGAACCCGGGTGCCGCCGCGGGTGCACTCTGGTCTCATGCGGCGTCGCGAGGCTCTGGCGGAGTACCTGAACGCATCGCTCTTCGTGCTGCCGTTCGCTGCGGGTGTGATCTCGATCCTGGTCGGCTGGATGGTGTCGATGCTCGAACCCGCTCCCGGTAGCTGGCTGGCCTTCCTGGCGTTCCAGGGCACCGCGTCGGAGGCCCGGGACCTGTTGACGCAGATCTCCGGAACGATGGTCACGGTGATGGCGGTGGTCCTCGGCCTGTCCGTGGTGGCGCTGCAGACGTCCTCGGCCCAGTTCTCGCCCCGGCTTCTGCGCAACTTCCTTCGGGATCGGCAGAACCAGTTGGTGCTCAGCATCTTCATGGGCACGTTCTGCTACTCCGCCGCCGGCCTGTACACAGTCGGCGTGGGAGCCGCCGCGGAGTCCTTTCCGCGACTGGCGGTGAGCGGGTCGATCGCCTTCATGTTCGCGAGCCTTGCCGCCGTGGTCTTCTACGCGGACCACGTCTCTCATGCGATCCAGGTCGACTCGATCATGCAGCGCGTCGAACTCGAGTCGCTCGCGGTGGTCAGCCGCCTCCACGAGGACGTCGACCTCGTTCCGCCCGAGCCTCCCCCGTGGGCGATCACGATCCCGGCGCGGTCGTCCGGCTACGTCGTGACCGCGCACCCGCACCTGCTGGTACCCCTGGCCACCCGCTATGGCGTCTCGATCGCGCTCACCAAGCGGGTCGGAGAGCATGTCGTCCGGGGACTGCCGCTGGCCAGAATCTGGGCCGTGGGTCGTGACGAACCCCTTCCGGACCCGGGCGTGTTCGCGCACGCGCTGGACGACGCGGTGGGGATCGGGTTCGAGCGCACCCGCCAGCAGGATGCGGCGATGGGGATCCGGCAGCTGGTCGACACGGCCTGCAAGGCGCTGTCGCCAGCCGTCAACGACCCCTACACCGCGGTCCAGGCGATCGACCACATGGCGGTCATCTTCGCCGCGATGGCACGGCACCACCTGGGGCCGCGCGTGGTCTGGGCGCGGGAGAAGGTGGTCGTCATCGTCCCCAGCCGCCGTTTCGGCGAGTATCTCGGCACGATGTGCGGCCTCGTTCGCCGCTACGGCGCCGGTGAGCCGACGGTCGACCTGGCCATGCTGGAACTGCTCGGCACCTGCGCCGTCATCGTCCGCCACGACTGGACGCGGCTCAGCGAGATCGCGGACGAGGCCCGGCTGGTCATCGCCGACGCCGAGCGGGAGATCCGTCAGCCGGCCGACGTCGTGGCCGTTCGTCGCGCCGGAGATGCGCTGCTCCGGAGGATTGCCGCCTACCGTCCGGAAGCGGAGTGAGGCCGGACGCCCGGGACCCGGCTGATCATTCCTGGTGCAGCGCGGCCACCACATCGAGCTTCGCGGCCGAGCGGGCGGGTCCCAGCGCGGCGAGGACGCCGAAGGTGATGCCGACCACGACCGTGGTGACCAGACCGGCCCACGGGAACGAATACGGCATCTCCCAGCCGAGCCCGCGCATCGCCGCAACCAGCGCGTAGCCCAGCCACAGCCCTGCGATCGCTCCGAAGCCGGTGCCGATCACGCTCAGCAGCAGCGACTCGGCCATCACCATCCGGCGGATCTGCCGTCGGGTCGCGCCGACGGCGCGCAGCATGCCGATCTCGCGGGTGCGGGCCAGCACGCTGATCGCGAGCGTGTTCACCAGGGCCAGCAACGACGGCAGCGCCAGCGCCGCCACCAGAGCGTCGAAGATCACGATCGTCGAGCTGAACGTCTTCATCTGCTCCGCCCGCCAGGACTCCGACTCGTAGAGCCGGAACGCCGGGTAGTCGGCCGCCACCTTCTGCAGCAGCGCCGTCGTCGTGGTCGCGTCCGCGCCGGCCGTCCGGTTCGCCATCACCAGGATGTCCGCGGTCACGTTGAAGTCCCGCTCCAGGTTCGCCTGCGAGGTGTACAGCGTGGACAGCTTGGCGTTCAGGTAGTCGTTGCCGATCCCGGCCAGATGGTACGTGCGCTGGCCGTTCGGGGTGTTCAGGACGAGTGCCTGGCCCGCGACCAGATTGTGCTGGGTCGCATAGATGCCGTTCGCGATCAGCCAGCGTCCGGACGCCAGTTGCGCGATCGCAGCGTCCGAGGAGCCGGTGTTCCAGTCGAAATCGGCCACGCTCAGGTAGGTCTGCGGGTCGATGCCGAGCACCTGCACGTCACCTCCGTCGGACTTCGCCTGCGCCAGCCGCAGCGTGGACACCGCCCCGATTCCGGGTACGGCCTTCACCTCGCCGGCGAGCCGCGGTCCGGCCGCCACGTTGCCCTGGGCGAGGATGATCGACTGCGGCATGAGCAGGTAGTCCGAGGACAGCGATTTGTCCAGGTAGGAAGTGAACCCGGCGAAGATCGAGGTGACCATGCTGATCGTCGCCACGATCGAGGCCAGGCCGAGCATCACCGCCGTCACCGTGATGCCGCTGCGTCCCGGGTTGCGCTGCAGGTTGCTGCGGGCGATCGAGCCCTCGCGGGAGAACAGCACCTCCAGCGGGTGGGACGCCCACTCCGCGAGCGGGTTCACCACGGCGGGCGCCAGCATCGCGAAGCCGACCAGGAACACGACCGCTCCGAGCCCGATCAGGCCGGACGAGCCGGTGGTCAGCCCGAACAGCGAGGCCACCACCAGGCCCGTGCCGATCCACGCCTGCCGTCCGACCCGACGCTCGTACACCTCGCCGAGCTGTGGCCGCATCGCCTCCAGGGGCGTGACCCGGCCGGCCGCACGGGCGGGCAACAGCGCCGCAGCCACCGTCACTCCGACGCCGAGCAGGATCGACATCGCCCACGTGGCCGGGGTGAACACGGGCCCGCCGATGTCGATGTGGATGAACGACTGGATGATCGGCCCCATCGCCACGAAGTAGCCGAGGGCCATCGCCCACCCGGCGGCGATGCCCAGCGCCGTGCCGATGATGCCCTGGAACAGGGATTCGGCCAGGAACAGCCGCATGATCGTGCGCCGCCGGGCGCCGATCGCGCGCAGCATGCCGATGTCGCGCCGCCGCTCCGCGACCACCGTGCGGAACGAGTTCGCGATGATGAATCCGGCCGTGGCCAAGGCGAAGATGCCGAACATGTTGAACGCCACCTGGGCGGTCTGCAGCGAGGCGATCAGTGACGACTCCGTCGAAAGTCCGCCCACCTGGTAGTCCTGGCCGAGCGCCGCAGCCACCTGCTCTTCGGTCTGCGTGCGGTCCGCGCCCGGGGCGAACACGGCCTCGACCTGGGTGATCCGGGTGCCCAGCCCGAGCAGCTGTTGCGCGGCGGGCAGGGTGAGGAAGACCTGCTCCTGCCCGGGCACGGTCGCGGTGCTGAGCAGTCCCACGACGGTGAACCGGGCCGTGCCGGCCGCGGCGGGCAGGACGAGCCGGTCGCCCAGGCCCAGGCTGAGTTCGTCGGCGAGGTCGGCATTCATCACGACCGCCGCGGTGTCGGCCGGACCCAGCATGCGGCCGGACGCGAGCGGGAAGTCGTGCACCCGCGCCGCGGTCGCCAGGTCGATCCCGCTCACCACGAGCTGGGCGAGCGCGTCCGGGCCGGCATCCGCGGACGCCGGGAGCGGAACGGTGCGCTGCACGCCGGGGCTGGCGACGGCCACGCCCGGCACCCGCAGCAGGGTGTTCACCACGTCCGGGCGGAACGGCTGGTTGTACGAGCTGGTGACGGTCAGGTCGACCTTGCCGGCGGCCGAGAGCAGGTTGTGGGTGAACGCCTCCATCATCGCGGGGAGGATGCCGTTCAGCCCGAAGGTGAGCATCACCCCGAACACGACGGCCAGCGTGGTCAGCAGCGAGCGGGCGCCGCGTCCGCGCAGGTACCGCCAGGCAAGGGCGAGGGTCATAGCAGGCCGGCCCTCTCCAGGGCCTGGCGCGGCCCGTCGTGGCTGCCGTCCAGCTCCACGTCGTCGACCACCCTGCCGTCGCGCATCAGCACGAGGCGCTGCGCGTAGCTGGCGATCCGGGGGTCGTGGGTGACCATCAGGACGCTGCGGCCCCACTCGGTGCTGACCTGGCTGAGCAACTCGCCGATCTCGCTCGCCGAGCGGGAGTCCAGGTTGCCGGTCGGTTCGTCGGCCAGCACCAGTGCGGGTTCGGTGGACAGGGCGCGGGCGATGGCCACCCGTTGCTGCTGTCCGCCGGAGAGCTGGTCGGGGCGGTTGTGGAGCCGATCGCCGAGCCCCACCCGCTCCAGCCACGCGACCGCACGCTCCTCGGCGTCCTTCACACCGTCGAGCCGCAGGGGCAGGGACGCGTTCTCCACCGCGGTCAGCACCGGGATCAGGTTGAAGAACTGGAACACGAAGCCGATCCGGCGCCGACGCAACTCGGTGAGCCGGTCGTCGGGCAGGTCGCCGAGGGCCTGGCCGTCGATGCTGATCGTGCCGTCGGTGGGGCTGTCCAGGCCGCCGAGCAGGTTCAGCAGCGTCGACTTGCCGCAGCCCGAGGGGCCCATCACCGTGATGAACTGTCCCTCCGGCACACGGAGGGCGACGGCGTCCAGGGCGGTCACCTCGGTCACGCCGCTGCCGTAGACCTTGGTCAGGCCGGCGATCTCGACGATCGGGGTCGGCTGTTCGCTCATTCCCGGCTCACTTCGGCGAGACCCGCTGGCCGTCGGACAGTGCGGACGCGCCGGTGGTGACCACGCGGTCGCCAGCCGAGAGCCCGCTGAGCACCTGGGCGGTGGTGTCGGTGGACGCGCCGATCTTCACCGGCGTGGCATGTGCGACGTCGTTGGCGTCCAGCACGAACACCGTTTTCGCGTCCCCGGTGGTGAGCACCGACTCGATCGGGACCGTGAGGGCGTCGGGGATCGACTGCACCTCGATGTCGGCCGAGCCGCTCATGCCCTGGAACAGCCGGGCGTCGCCCGTCTCCAGCGAGACCCGGACCGGGAATGCGACCGTGCCGGTGGTGGTGGTGACCGGACTTGCCTGGACACGCACGACGGCCCCGGTGAACGCGGTGCTGAAGGCGTCCAGCGTGACCGTGGCCTTCTGGGCGACCTGGACGCTGGCGATGTCGGTCTCGAAGACCTGCGCCTCGAACTCCATCCGGTTGGGGTCGACGACCGTGAACGGGGCCACGCCCGGGGTCAGGCCGGAGCCCTTCTCGACCGTGCCGTGCAGGACCACGGTGCCGTCGAACGGGGCTTTCAGGGTTGCGGCGGCCAGGTTGTCGTTGGCGATCGCGAGGGCCTTGGCCGTGGCCGACACGGCCTGGCTCGCCGCGGTGCGAGCCAGCGAGACCCGTCCGGCGACCGACAGCGTGTCCAGGCCGGCCTGCGCCGACTTCAGCGCGGCCTGCGCGGTCGCCTTCCCCGTCCTCAGCGTGCGCAACATGGCACGCATCGACTTCTGCTCGGACGAACTCGCGTCCTGGTAGTCGGCGAGGTACTCCGCGTAGTTCCGGTTCGCCGTAGTGACCTGCGAGCGGGCCGCCGACAGCGCGGCGTCCGCCGCGGAGCGCTGGATCGCGCTGGGCACGCCGTTGTTGACCGCGGCGAGCTGGGCCCGCGCCGCGGTGTGGGCGGCCTTCGCCTGGGCAACGGCGAGGTTCAGCGGCCCCTTCGCCATCACGGCCAGGGTGTCGCCGGCGGAGACCTTGTCGCCGTCGTGTACCTTCACCGACGCGATGGTGCCCGCCGCGGGTGGGTACACCCCGGCCGATCGGGCGGCCACGAGTGAGCCCGATGCGCTCACGGTGACGCTCATCGGGGCGACCGCGGCCTGCGCCACCCCCACGACCGGCCGGTTGTTGGTGACGGAATAGGCGTAGCCGCCGCCCAGGGCGAGCACCGCGGCAGCGGTGATGCCGGTGGCGATCAGGGTCTTGCGCTTCATGACTGCGTCCTGTCGATGGATTCGAAGAGCTGTTTGGTCATCTCGATGAACTCGGGAGTGACCGGAAGGCTGAAGGTGCCCTCGGGGAGGCCGAGGATCCGCTCCTGCGCCTGGTAGATCGCCCCGGCTCCCTCGATCATCACGGTGACGAAGCTGTCGGCGTCCGGAGCGAGCAGTGCGCGCTCCCAGAGCCGGTCGGCGGCATCGAACCAGAGCAGCAACACGATGTCGGTGGCGCCGTCGGCGTAGGTCACCCGGAAGGAGCCGTCCACGGCGCCGCCACGGATCACCGGCTCCAGCACCTGTCGGGCCCGTTCGCGCCAGATGGCGAACAGCCGGTGGCGCAGGGCGAGGTTTTCCGGCCGGTAGAGGAACGAGGCGTAGGTGATGTCGGACTGGGCGAGCTTGTAGCCGGCCGCCGCCGCCATGATCGACGTGAGCCGCTCGGCACCCGTACCGGTGAGCCCGGACGCGGCGGCGTTGAGGTGGTCGAACAGCGCGTCCCCGAAACGCTGCACGATCTGCTCGAGCAGGGCGTCCTTCGAGGCGAAGTAGTGGTAGAAGGTGCCCTTCGCCACTCCGGCCGCCTGCGTCACCTGCTCGACGTTCATCGATTCGAAGCCCTCGGTGCGGCACAACTGCAGCGCGACATCGAGCAGCTCCTCGCGCCGGACCTCCGGATCCTTGGTGATCCTGCGTCGCGGGGCTGCGGTTCGGGGCATCGCACCTCCTCCGGGGCTCTAGTTGACCGACCGTCGGTCAGTCTACTACTCCCGGCGGCGCACAGGTCGAAATCGGGAAGTATCCGGGCGCACCCCTTCGGCGCCGCCGCCGTGGCTCAGGCGCGCAGGATCGCCACCAGGTCGGGCGGCTGGCGCTGCTGCTGCCCCGCGGCCGAGACCCAGCCGGGGAAGTTGTCGAACCACGCCAGCAGCCGCGACGCCGCGTCCTGGTGCGCCTCTTCGAGACTGGGGACGGCCTGACGCCACGCCGCTGCCATCGCCTGCACATGATCGAGGCTGACCCACCCGGCGGCGAGGCCGGGAGACGGCATCAGCGCGATGCCCAGCCCGGTCCTCAGCAGGCTGCGCAGGCCGTATCTGGTCGGGACGCCGGCGCGGACGAGGTCGAAATCGAACTCGTCGATCTGCGCCTCGGTGACTTCCCGGCCGGCGTTGCCCCAGGCGAGCGATTCGATCCATGCCTCGAGCAGCATCCAGCAGGGCGCCAGCCGGTGGGGTGCGACGTAGCGTCCGGCGAGCAGGGTGTCCACGTCGGAGCCGTTCGGCACGTCCGGACGCACCACGGGGGCGTCGGGAGCCCTGCGGAAGACCGGCCCGAGCTTGCCCAGCAGGCCGGGCATGGCGGGCGCGGTGCCGTCGAACCTCTCGGCGGCCACCTCCCGCAGCCGGGCGGATGCCTCGGCGTTCGCCCGGAAGATGTCGCGGACCTCGTCGATGGCGATGGCGTAGAGCCGCACCGATCCCATGTACCAACGCTAATCGAGCAGGCATAGATTGGGGCCGTGAACCCGCGATCCCGTCACCTCATCGTGACCGGGGCGCTGCTGCTGCTGCTCATGCTCGTGGTGCTGGGCAGTGTGTTGGGGCTGGGGCGGTAGGCTCCGGGCCATGATGGTGGCTGTTCGCCGGGCCGTGGCCGGGCTTGCTCTGGGTCTGGCCGTCGGGTTCGGCACCGGTTCTACTCTCGCCTACGCTGCGTCCCCCTCGCCGACGCCCGGCGCCACTGCCACCGCTACCGGGAACGCCACCACTTCCGCTTCAGCGTCACCCATCTCCGAGGTGACCCCGGACGACGGCACCGTGGACAACTCCCCGGACGTGGCGCCCGACAACACCAACCAGGTGATCGCGCTGGGCGCTGCCGGAGCGCTCGCCCTGGTGGCGGCCGTGGTCGTGTTCGCCCGCCGCGCCTAGGCGTCCGCCCGCTCCCCAGCGAGAACCCGCTCGAGCGTGCGAAGTCCCAGCCGCGCCATCGCCGGATTGCTCCGCTCGTAGTACCAGGGCAGGCCCAGCGCCTGTGCGAGGGCCCACGCCCTTCCCCGCTCCCACTGCGCGTCCGGGACGCCGAGCCGTCGCGGAACACCTGCCGCCCTTCCCGGTCGAGCAGGTGCCACGCGCAGACCAGGTCCAGCGCGGGGTCGGCGGGGCCGAAGTCGCCGACGTCGATCACCCCGGCGCACGGTCCGTCCGGCCAGTGCGGGAAACCGGTCGGCCAGCAGGGAGTGTGCCTGGGCGGGCGAGACCTCCAGCTGGCCGGCATGCATCCTCATCAGGCCAGTTCGTTCAGCTCGATCGGCACCTGCCGCAAGACCGCGCCGAACCCGGCGAGCACCCCTGCGTTCGGGTCGGGCGTGGCGATGGTGCCGAACCCGCGCCGCAGCGCCGGGTCCGCCAGCCGCTCCAGGCCCGGATGGGCGAGGACAGCGGCCACGGCGGCCCTCTCGCCGCCGGTGACCAGCGCCTCGAGCCGGTCGATCTCGGGCAGCAGCACGGTGGCAGCGTCGTCCGCGGCGGCGTCGAAGGACCGCTCGGCCTGGTTGGCGCGGCGCCGGGCGTAGCGCTGCTGGGACCAGCCGCCGGCCTTGGTGCGTCCCTGCACGTAATGGCTGCCGTGCCGTCCGGCGACCAGCACCTCGCCCTCGAACACCCCCACCCCGTGGGCCCTCCGCCGGACGATCAGCGCGCCGACCACCCGCTGCCGGCTCGCCGCCTCGACCAGTTCGGCGAGCGGGTCGACGCCGTCCAGCGGACCCCAGGGCAGGGCGATCCGGGCGGTAGCCCCGTCAGGAGCGTGCAGCACGACCGCTCCGGTGGACACGGCGATCCGGGGCTCCCCGTGACGCGTGGCGAAGCCGTCCAGCCACCCCGCGAGGCGGGATGCATCCACCCGCACGGTTCTCGACCCCCGCAGCGCTCCCATGGCTATAGTCTGGCAACCGACCCGCAGGGAGGAGAGCATGAGCGACCTCATCGACACGACCGAGATGTACCTGCGTACGATCTACGAGCTCGGCGAGGAGGGCGTCCCTCCGTTGCGGGCGCGGATTGCGGAGCGGCTCAGCCAGAGCGGACCGACGGTGTCCCAGACGGTCGCCCGGATGGAGCGCGACGGTCTGGTCAGCGTGCATCCCGATCGCCACCTCGTGCTCAGCCCCAAGGGGCTGGAGCTGGCGGCGCGGGTGATGCGGCGGCACCGGCTCGCCGAGCGGCTGCTCACCGACGTGATCGGGCTCGACTGGACGCTCGTCCACGAGGAGGCGTGCCGTTGGGAGCACGTCATCTCCACCGATGTCGAGCGCCGGCTCGTGGCCATCCTCGACCACCCCGTGCGCTCGCCGTACGGAAACCCGATCCCCGGGCTCGCCGAACTGGGCTTCGAGCCCGGCCCCGAGGGTTTCCTGGACGGCACCGAACTGCTCTCGCTGCGGCTGGCCGACGGCGACCCGCACCAGGTCGAGGTGCGAAGGCTGGGCGAGCACCTGCAGAACGAGCCCGGGCAACTGGCAGCGATCCGGGCGGCCGGGGCGATGCCGGGGCAGCCCGTCCGGGCGGTGCTGGTCGGAGGTTCGCTGGTGCTGGGCGAGGGCGACAAGGAAGCCGTGCTGCCCGCCGCCACAGCGGAACACATCTTCGTCGCTGCCGGATGACCAGCCCTGGTGCCGGGAATAGCGTGGTGGCGCTCAGGCGTTGACGCTCCGAGTAGTTCCCGACACTGAAGGAATCCCATCCATGGCAACCACGACCGTCACCGAAGCCAACTTCGCTGACACCATCAAGGACAACGACGTCGTCTTCGTCGATTTCTGGGCCGCGTGGTGCGGACCCTGCCGGATGTTCGGCCCGGTCTTCGAGTCGGTGTCCGAGGCGCATCCGGATGCCGTCTTCGCCAAGGTCGACACCGACGCCGAGCAGGCGCTCGCCGGTGGGCTGGGGATCTCCTCGATCCCGACGCTGATGGCGTTCCGTGAGGGCTACCTCGTCTACCGCGAGGCCGGAGCCCTCAACAAGAGCCAGTTCACGGGCCTGGTCGAGCAGGTGAAGGCCCTCGACATGGAGAAGCTGAAGGCCGAGGCCGAGGCCGCGAACGCGAACGCGAACTGAAAAAGCCCGGGCGCGGGGGGGGCCAGG